>Ga0315915_1008398_pt1 | contig 12064 bp, 5 predicted proteins | sample MpolbnodulesMG_FD_207738 | JGI IMG/M metagenome (GOLD analysis project Ga0315915, IMG submission 207738) | Medicago polymorpha root nodule microbial communities from Los Angeles, California, United States - branched nodules | ecosystem: Host-associated > Plants > Roots > Nodule | place: USA... | reverse complement strand
TTTCCTTTGTTCCTACCCAATATATAACTTACACTCTTCATTCTTTATCACAAGAAAAAGTGCACTTTCCTTCCATTCTCATCATCTTAGACCTTCAACACCATCATGTCATTATCACTTTCACTTCCATATCTCATGATCCTTTTCCTCTACATTCTCTTCTTCCCTTCCTACATGAGTCTCACTCATCCTAACTCAACATCATCAACCCTTAATCCCACTTTCCCAACAACATTAACAATCCCTTCATTCCAAGAACAATCTTATGTTAAAGGGTGTCCTTTATCTCTCTCAAATGAACTCTTCAATGGCATAAAAACTGCATGTAGTTCATCAAAACATGGTTCTAATAGTAAACTCGACCGTAGCCGATGTTGTCCTGTTCTTGCAGCATGGCTATACTCTTCATACTCCTCCACTGCCCTTGGAAACCATTCATCGTCGTCGCCATCATCATCAATATCATCATTTGACATGCCTTTGGTGCCAGATGACTCAGAAACATGTGTGAATGGTTTGGAAAAGGCTTTGAAAGTGAGAGGAATTGAGCTTATAAAGCCAAATGAGAGTTGTGATTTGGTGTATTGTTATTGTGGAATTAGGCTACATCCTTTTAACTGTCCTGATGCATTTTCTGTTACAAAAAGTGGAGAACTTGTTGGAGATGGAAGTGTGAGGAGGTTGGAGAAGAGTTGCTTGAGTAGGAAGAAAAATGGTAATGGATTTCAAGGTCTTGGAGGATGTTCTAAGTGCTTGAATAGTCTCTATTTGGTGAGTTTTCCTTCTAAAAAACTATAATTTTTTTCTTCTATCTATGGGATGTTTTGATGTTCTTTGCTTGGTATTTTGTGACATTGAATTTGATGGATCTTGTTGAAAATTGATGAAGATTTGGCTCTGTTTGGAAAAACAACTTAATTAAGTGTTTATAGTATAAGTGCTTGCCATATACTCCGGAATGAAATATAAGCAAAAATGGTAGTTGAAAAGTTTACGTATGTGGACTAAATTTTAACCTACCATTTTTGTTTATATTTAATTTCGAAGTAAGTGTTTCATGGGCTAGCTTATTTGACCTTATCAACTGACATAAGCACTTGTGAGATTGTTTGAGAGGGTTTAGGGAAACAACTTATGCATTGTCCATAACCAGTTTTAAGCCTATTCACATAAGCTCTCTAGAATAACTTATAAAAACAGCTTATAGTTTATATAAAAACAGTTCGACTTTATATTATCTTTTGTTGTAGAAATAACTTATACATAAGCACTTATATAATAAACACTTATAAACTAAGCTGTGTTTCCAAACATTAATGTATGATGGTTGTTTTTTGAAGTGTTTGCTCAATGCTTTGTAGCTGTGTAGTTCATAAACCACTGGTACACTTTAATGTCATAAATTCAAGTTATTAAATAAACCTTAATGTTTCTAGAAATTAAGCACATGCAATGTCACTATCTTGGTACAACAGAATAACTTTAGGGTCTCTAGTTTAGATATGGAGAAGACAGTTGAGAGTTAAGTGTACTCAGTTGTCACTTTTGCTTACTCTCTCTTTTGACAACTTTGGTTGCAAAATAATGTCATGGAAAGCTTCACATTAAGTGCTTGTTTGGATTTGAGTTAAAAATCACATCACGTTGAAATACCGCGTCCCAAAGCATCGGAAACGTGAAAATTGCAAAGCTGCTATTTGGAGTTTCTTGATGGACGCACGTTTTTTTCCCTTTCACCGCTAAAGCAAACACATCATAAGTAGATGTGTGACTCAAATAAAATATGGTCCTATATACATAAAACAAACTTTATTTGTTATGATTATTTATTATTAGTAAAATACTAAAATTGCATAAACCTAGTCTAAATTTGTTAGAGCAAGAGGAAATTTGTTAGCAGCATGGGTCGAACTCTAAACTTTCTTCTTAGTACACTTTCAGTGTCCCAACCCATATTAGTGGTCTACACCTTCGGACACACATTTTGTCACACACTTAAATTTTGATTAGGTAGTGATCTTGTGTTTTAACCTTGAAGTAGAGTTTTGAAGATTTCTCTTTGAGTAAATGTTACAGCAACCAAAATGTTTGTTACTTAAAAAGCTTTGATGCACCAAACCTCTTTTATGCTATCATCATTCATATTATATGCCACTTTTGTTTAATATTCTAAAATTGAAAGATTACTTCTAAGCAGCTTAACAAAAAGACTTCAAATTCAAGCAAAGAAGAAGACAGGACCACAAAGATTCACAACAAAGATTGTGAGCTAATGGGCTTGACATGGCTTCTGTCGAAGAATCGGACGGCTTATATTCACACGGTTACTAACGTTCTTCGTGCTTTGTTGTTGAACAAAGATGGATCTAAACCACAATCATGCACTCTAAATAGTGATGGAATGCCTCTAGCTGTTGATTCATCTGAGTTCTATGATCAATCTTCATCAACCAAACTCCAACCAACTTTGTCTCTTTCTTTGTTGTTGTTACTTTGTTTGGTACAATGTATGCATGTTATTGTGCTATTCTCATGACTCAAATCAGAACAAAAAGATATTGATCTCAAACATGTCATTTTGTAGATTTTATAATCCCTCTTTTGGTGCTTAGGAATGCAATTTTATGTTGTTAGTAATTGAGATAGTGTAAGGGTAATTAATTGATAGGAAAGAAAAATACTAATAGTATCTTCTTCTCTTTTTCAAGCACATTGTCTTTTATTAGTTGAAATTCCTCAATCTCATATTGATACGACACTCCTAATTTAACGTGTTTGAAAAATTGTCAAATTACGCTTTGGCACGTTTTACAAACTCTCCAAAAAAAAAAGTAACTTCATGGTTGAAATGCAAGGGAATATGAGAATGTCAAGTGTGACGTGTATCCAAACACATACTTCCTCCGATCACATTTATAAGCAAAATACTACTTTTTGAGCTTATTGAATGCACAATGTATTTGGGCTATAATATATATCAAATACATTAGTATTCGACGAATCTAAAATAGTTTTTTACTTATAAATGTGATTGGTAGTTTTTTTTATGCTTGGAAATCATTTTTTTCACAACCAATTAGTGTGACTTATTTTGAAAATATTGTGACTAGAGAGTAAAATATAGTGTTTTTATTTTGGTGGGCTAGAGACAAGTGCGTTGTTTTAAAAGGGAAACATTTGGGACTTGTTTGTGTGGCTTCCCTTTGAGACTTTTATGAGCTTCACAAGATATTTATGAACACCTTACTTTATATCCATATATGTTCTATTGTCTACATTTAATGTGGTGAGGTGGTAGAGAATTGTTGTTAGTTAAATTATTCAAAGGACAAAGATATGTCACAAGTTCAGTTTGAAGAGAATTGAATTCAGCAAATGAGGTAAATCCTCTTAATAAAAAAAGAAGTTAATGACATTTTGTCTATATTATTATACTTGTGGAAGATATAGAAAGCTAAAAAACGGTGGATCCATGGATCCATAGATTATATAGGTAAGGTCATGTTGACCATGATAATTAAGCTTATATCCATGTTAAAGTTGGAGTAAACGATGGTAATTAGAGCTTAATTGGAAGATAAAAAGTGTCAAATGGTAAAAATGGTCTTCTAAATATGTATTAAAGCAGCATATTTATAAAAAATGGTAAAAATGGCCTTTTTTGTAGGAATGTTTTGTATGCAAGCAGAATTCTTGTAAAAATTGCATGTAGGTTATTATGAAAAATCACGAAGTTTTTTTTAAGGAATGAAAATCACAGGCTGTGGGTCACACTGGGCCTTCACTTTGTTCTCAGGTACTGGTTTGGGCTTGTAATTTTGGGCTTAACCCATCTGCAATGGAAGATTGTTACTTTTCACACCCTATAAGTTTCTCGCACGCCATATTCATATTTAAAATCCGAATTGTTTCAATGTATTCTTAGAAGTATTTATGAGGGGTTTATGTCATTCGAATTCTATAATCTGGACTGCACAAGATGCACGAGAAACTCATAGATGGAAAAAGAAGCATCCGTTACCGGAAAGTATGCTACATCCGACCCACTAAATAAATGAGAGTTCATCAATAGATAAAGGATATGGGTACTGGTTTTTTAATCGCTATTTTTGTTTTCAGCCATCGAATCCTTTTGAGAGTATATCAATGGTTGATACTTTAATTGCTCATGCATGATTCGTTATACACATAATATATTAACTATTGAACTTTTAGGCTTTGTTTAGGGGTTTGGAGAGGAGGGAAATGGAGGGATTTGAAGGGTGTAAGATATAGAAGAAAATAAAGAAATCTTTCATATTTTTTTGAAGAGTATATTTTTAGAGAATGATAAATTAATGCTTATAATTAATAAATTTTTTATTTTAAAAATATTATAACTATGTAGATTAATTTTAAAGAATTCATATAAACTCTCCAAAACCCCACTCTAATACAATTTTTTATTTTCCTCAAATGAAGAGGATTTTGTATTATGAAGAAAAACACCTAAACTCTCCTCTCTCTATTTCTTCCACTTGTTCATTTCTTTTTTTCAAACTCGCAAACAAAGTCTTAGGGGTTTGGCATGTTAGCTTGAGATCTAGGAGTGTACTCTCTTGTAAGTCTTAGTTTTGAATAATCTAGATGTCAACAATTCGTATGTTGGACTAGTCTGTACAAGATTTCATTGTGACTTCAATTTAGCCTCCACTAATGGTCGATGGAATTGATCCTCAATTTTAATCGTCCTTAGGCTGAATACCAATTTTTTTTTTTTTAAAAATAACAAATAATATCAACTATTAATGTGTTTATCAAAGATTGATATTACTCTCTTTTTTTTCTCTAAAGAGAGTTGCTTGCATTAGAAAATTATGATCCCCTTTAGTGTCACTTCTCACATTTTTCATAACCACTAATAAAAATTAGTGATGAAATATAAAGGAAGAATTTTCAACATTTAATCACTAATGATAGAGACCAGAAAATCAATCACTCAAATTGTGACCAGTAGTTTAACAAATTCTTACAAATCGATCATTAAATTTGATACAAAATCTTTTAGTGACAGATTTAAAGATTGATATAAAAAATCGGTCGTTATACGGACCCAAAATTTCCATATTCTATATCAATCACTAGAAATTTTAGTAGTGATAAGGATTTGATTGTATTAAATCAATGAGACAAAATCTTAGACTGAGACTATATATAGATTCGAAATGCAGTATTCAACTTGAGCATTGTTTCTTAATGAGAGTGTTGGATTTTATTAAACACATTGACCATATACTATATTTGAAATCCATGTGTATCCTTTCCTAACAAACTGACATGGGGTTGAAGATATATTTTGGCTTATTTTCAACAATCTCGTGGTGGAAAGGTTGGCTATATCTGCTATACAAACGAATACTTTCTTTTTTATGAGTTATACAAACGTATGCATAGTACAAGCATGTGGGAAGAAATTTGGGTTACACATGATAATGGTCCTTTGCAATACTAGCTTGTCCATTAGCACGTGGTGGTACCTTTTAAGAGATTCTAAGGGCATATATAGTGGCTAAATATCGTATATGGTAGTATTTTATTGATATATTAATATTTAATACTATAAACCAATTGCGGTTGAATCTGAGATAACAAATTTAGAAAATTTCAAATATCACGTTAAAAAGATGAATTTAGACAATTCTCACATTCAAACACACTTTAACCGACTTGAGTTGCATATCATTCAAAACTAGTTTAAAAATGTCGTGTAAATTTTTGACAAGCTATTAATTGAGCATCTAAATATTTATTACATTGATTGATTCAGCGTTATTTTTTTGAGTGGTAAACAGATTAGTTTGAACTAAGTGATTAAAGGAGGTTAGGGGTTAAATATCAAATGTTCAAGTTCTTGCAATGATAAACATATTAATGAGGAGTGTTAAAGACACTCTCTTTTTAACATATTAACATTTATCGTTCAAAAAATAATTACCTTTAATATAAATATATTTTTTTCTTTTGAAAAATCTATAAGTTCAATGGTTGGTGTATATAACAATTCAATTTTTATATACATAAAATTACTTTAGTGATCAAGCTATGATTCCTAAGAAAAGGTCACAAATACATAAAACAAATTGTACCTTTCAAAAATTAAATTCGAATTCTCTCGACAAAAAGACTACATTTTGTCAACTATAATTATGTATTAAGAGATAAAAAATAAAAAGTTGTGTGAACCGAGATCTTTCATACATAACCGTAGAGATTAATTTATTGAATTGGATACAATCGTAATGAATAACAAAACTTTCTCTTAGGATATTGATCCTACTGCATTTCTCGTGAATGAACTCGAACTCAAGACTTCTTGTTAAAATGGATGGTATCTCTTATCATTTCATTTAAGTGTTCTTGATATTATTTTATTTTTGTACAAGATAATTTTTTATAAATAAGGAATCCATATTTTCTTATTATGGAAGGTATGTAGAAATAATAGAATTGCATGCAAAATATCCCCGTGAGCTTAGCTTTGGTAAGAATATTGTATATTATATGCAGGAGTCGAACCCTGAAGACCTTACTTCTCCATATTTAAATGTGTGAGCTCTGAACACTAAACTACTCTACCAAAAAAAGAGAATTGCATGCAGAATGAGACGCGGTCCACCGACATAAAGCGGCAACAATAGTGTTTCAGACGTTCCGCAAAGTCAAAACTTTGGGACTATCGCTGCATGACGAAATTGCCCTCCAATTATTATCTATTACAACTAATCTCGTGATATTTTTTGTCCTATAAAAATTTAAGATATCCTGGTGCATGATTTGAAAGTTGACACTTAACATTGTCCACATAAATGATAAAACCAAAATATTTTATAGAAAATTGTGTAACATATGGTCCTCTATTTTGTCTCATTGTCAACTTTTTCTTTTGGAAGGGGATCTCTCATTGACAACTTGGTTATTTCTTCCTGTATAAAGAGAAAGAGTAATGATATTTATATGATTATTTGATGACATTTTTTGTGATAATCTTTTTTTTTCTTTTTATTGGTTAAAAATAATAGAAAGAGAAAAAGAAAGAGAGATGATAAGAACATTATATAAGCATGAAAAAGAAAATTGTTCAAAAGTTATCTCAAAATATTTATACAAATATTATTACTCAATAAAAAATTATTTTGGTATCTCAGTTTTAACATGTTCAATGTTTTATTTATCTATGTATTTGACTGAATTTTGTTTGATATTGCAAATGATATATATGTAGTTATGAGGCACAAATGCACAATAAGTTGATGAGACATAAAAATAAACTCTCAAGTGAGAATCTATCTAGATCATGTCTTGCATCGAATTTGGTTGATTTTTGCGATGTAGATTAAAGTATATTTTAATAACAAGAAAATGAGTTTTTAATTTTGAGAATCTACTCATTAAGTGTCACTTCATTAAAATTAGCCTCACAAGTTATCTGCAGAAAAAAACACGTGCATTTTGTAAACTAGAGGATTAAAATTACATATTTAACTTAGAAATTTCCCCGGTGTCATTTATAAGTAAATCTTCACTTTTAGGTTCATTGAATAAATGATGAATGTAATTTATAATATAGATTGCATACATCATTTATTGAATGAATGGATCTAAAAAGTTAAAATTTGTTTATAAATGAGACCGAATGGATTAAGTAATAGTAATAGGATTTATGTGAAATGCAAATATTGCAATCATCCTTGTTGGGATGGTACTTCAAAGGATTAGACTCACGAGAATGAAATTGAAGAGATACTTGTAGATTGAGATGAACCGAAAGAGAATAAGATACTTGCGGTTGAGATGTAAGTGACGTTGATCTTGGAGAGGATGAACTATAAAGTAGTTATGATTTATGTGTTTATGACTTATGTATTTATTAAAGATTGAAAACATTTGTTTTTTAGGCTATGGCTTGAGTTTTGAAGTGTTTCGGAATTCAGAGTTATGTTTGATTTTGATCGAATTAAGGATGTTTTATGCTTTTGTTATGATTTGAGTTTTGAAGTAATTTAAAGTTTTAAAGTATTTCAATTTGACTATCATGAACATAAACATCAAATTTATAGTTATCAATTAATCGGTAACATTACACAAAACCGATAATGCGTTAACGTTTCACGATTGTTTGAAATTCATCAAATTTTGCACATTATGCAACACATTACACGTAAAGTACATGAATTTATAATAAATGCGAAACTCAAATATATTGATATATATATATATATATATATATATATATATATATATATATATAATTCATTAAAGGTTAGTTACATATTATCCAAAAAAAATTGGTCATTACATTATATATCCAAAAAAAGGCGTCAGCGCATATCGACCAAAAAACGGATGAACACCGGCCAAAAAGTGTCATATTTCACCAAATGAAATTAAATCATCTAAATGTTCCAAAACATCTTCAAAGTCTTCGTTTGCTTTAACCGGAGTGTCATTCAACAAAATATGATTGTCTTGATTTGTTTGTTTTTTTGGTGGAACCGGTCTCTCTCGTAGCTCAATCTCCATGAGTGTTCGGAAACGATCGTGTTGATCCAAAAATTCATCCTCCCATGTTGCCGCCTCGATGCTCCTGTGATTTCTCCACTCTATGGATGTTGGAGATAGTGGGCAACCATCTTTCAACTTTAGAAGGACAAAATGATTTGGGATTAGACCAAGGCAAATCATGTTGGTTTTCGGGTTAACCGGATGCCTACCTCTAAGTGGGAAAAAAGTCTCTGAGACTCCAATATCAAGGGTGGTCATCTCTAACACGGCCTATTGTAACAAGTTGCAACGATGTGTCCCATATCCGGCAATGTCAACCATTTGTCGGGAGGCGCAAAACTACTAGCATTTTTTGGAAGATGCAATTCATCCAAGATGTAGTTGTAACGGCGCTCACTTTCATATATCTCGATGTATTTGTTGGAACAAAGGGTGTTTCGCAAAATCACCTCTTGAGTTTTGATGATAACAAAGTATTAAAAATTATCAATTGGATATGATAAATATTTGTTCAAGTGTACAGGATCATAATCAAAGTATTATTCATAAAGATTCTGATTGAACAAGTCAAAGAGCAAAGGAATTTTATTTGAAGCTTAGAGCGTCTGGAAGAATGCGTCTGAAGAACTGGATCCGAAGAAACAAGTCTGAAGATAGAGCTCCTGAAGACACGTCATCAGAAGCAATGGTCATCAGAAGCATCTCACCAGAAGCTACTTCACCAGAGTTGACAAAGTACAGTGTACGAAGTGTACAACCACAAACTCTGAGCACGCCTCTGCAACCACCATCTCTGTAACTTTGTCTCTACATCAAGACAAGAATAATAGTAATATTGTTGCGGACCTTGTTCCGTTTCAAGTGGAATGGATTTGAAATTAGTTCTTCATGGGACAATTATCAAATCAGGCAAAAGATCAATGGTGAAGAATCAAAGCTTCAAGCAAGACAAGTTGATGTAACGGCTAATTGTCAACGTCTCTCAAATCCTCTATATATAGGGATGAAGACTTGGAGAATAAACAGAACACTACAACAAGCAAAAGGCCAATACTCTGTGCAAAACGTCGTAAACATAAACATCAACAACTTAGAGAATTCTTTCAAATGTTCATATCTTAGAATTCTTAAGTGTCTAGAAAAACAAAGTCTGTTTTGTTTAGAATTGTATTGTGAATACCTCTGATTGTATATCAAGTATTCAAAACCTTATTCAATTATTTGTAATTGTTAAGAGAAGTCTCTTTCAGTAATGATTGAGCAAAGGAAGTCTCATTCTTGTGTGATTGAGCATAGAAGTCTCTTGGAGTTGTCCTTGAGTATTGAGAAGTCTCTTTCTTGTGTGATTGAGCAACTTTTAATCCGACATTACATTTTAGTGGAACTCTCCTTGGAAGTGCAAGGGGGACAGGATTACTTCCGGTTTGTGGAAGGAACCTGTATAATTGCTTGTGTTCTTTCTTTCTATGTTCTCTTACTTATTATCCGCTGCACTAAGACTCTGAACTCACTCAGACTCTGAACTACTTCAGACTCTGAATCTGGGAATAGTTCTTCAGAACGTAAGAAAGAAAAGTTTTTGAAAACACAATTCAACCCCCCCTTCTTGTGGTTTTTTCTCACCTTCAGTATTTGTTCCTATGTTCTTTCAACTCTTTCATAAGTGCTCTCCGTACCTGATGTTGTCTCAAAAGTAAGTATTTATGTTATCGTCTCCACATGGACTGATGCGATATTCTAAGCCGTTCAACAATCGATATCGTTCTGAGCTAGGGTTTCAAGATTGTTTTGTTTCATGAACTATAATACTACGGAATTGTAAAAGATATGAGAGTTAACATGGAAATGATTATGCTGGGATTAAACTTCATCAACCCATTTATACGTGTTCTCAGATTAAGGTTGCGGATTCCAATTATCAATCGATATTATCACGCATCCCTCGACAACATCATTCGTGTCCAAATGAAGTTGTGATTTCTATTGTATCGTTTAATCGTCGATTTCCCAAACTAACAAACGATCCAATAGTCGATCGTATCGTTTAATCGACGATTTCTCCATCTATTAAACGATCCGAAAGCATGAAGCTTAGATACTCAAAGTGATTATCAAAACCTATTTCCATGTCTAGAACAAAAGCTTTGATAGAAGATTATTCTAAAACTAGATTTCCCACATCTATTAAACGTTGTCAATAACAATTCAAATCTATAAAATTGTAATGAAAAGCAAGAATAACTTCAATATCTTGAAATAATCAAATCACACAACACCATAAATCAAAGGGAATACATACTAATAGAGTTGATTACATTTAATCCCAACAAAAAGAGTTTAGTTACTCATTGTCATGGTAACATTACAAGGAGAAAAGAAGAGATGGAATGGAACCAAGCCATGATGTCTCAATGATCTTGTGTCTTCCTTCAATCCTTGTGCTCCTTGCTCTTTAGAGTCTCTCTGGTCTTTCCCCCGTTTCTATCCTAAAGTGGCCTCTAATAATATGATATCATCCCCTTCAACTGAAATGATGAATGGCTTTTATAATTTCTGTTCTGATCAAACTCTCCTCGCGAGTATGTCTGCTCGCCATGGCGAGTTGATGTTCCTTCACCAGTGGGTTTCTGCCACGTCAGCTTTTGAGGATTTAGGCCGCCTTAACTCGCCTCACGAGTGAGTTGCTCGCCATGGCGAGTTGTGTTCGCGCTGGGCTCACCATGGCGCATGGGAGGCGAGTGGAAACTTGAACTTTCTGCCTCAGCTCGCCTTGAAGTCGCCTTTGAGCTCGCCGTGGCGAGTTGACCTTTGCATTTCTTCACGTTTTCTTGCTTCTACAGTGTCCAGGCGTGCATTTTCCTACAAAGAGTTGGCATTAGATGTGAAAAGCATAATTAAATGATTCTTCAGTATTTATGAGCTTTTCACTGGATAACTTGCAAACCAAGTAATCAAAGTGCCTAAAATATATAGCCTATTTAACTCCTTTTTGACACTTATCAGTACCATAACATGACTTTCTTCCGTCAAACCCACGGATTCGGCTATAGATAGCCCTAAACCCATAATGTTCATCGCCAATAACATCCACAATTCACTCGATGTATGATCTCATGAATTTTGGCATGTAATACATAGGACTCGATGGATCATAATTTTTTGAAACCAAGCTAGGCTTAGGAACCGGAACCAGAGAAATGCCAATGCGAGCACCTTTTCTTTTAGGTTGTGAAGATTTTTTACGTGGTGAAGATTGACTTTCCGGATGTTGAGAATCAATAGTTTCCCACGAAGATGGGATCCTGCGTGTCGTTTTTGGTGTAATTTTGATTTTTTTGGGAGCTCCTTTGGTTGGCACCTTTCTTGGAGGTGGTGACGACATTGTGGTCTCCGGAAACGTGATAAGTGCTCAAAAGTAACATATTTTATGTGTTAATCTAGGCATTTTAGTGACTTGTTCTGCAAGTTATCTAAGGAAAAGCTACCATTTGAGTGTATTTATACCATTTATGCTTAAATATCT
>Ga0315915_1008397_pt1 | contig 12065 bp, 7 predicted proteins | sample MpolbnodulesMG_FD_207738 | JGI IMG/M metagenome (GOLD analysis project Ga0315915, IMG submission 207738) | Medicago polymorpha root nodule microbial communities from Los Angeles, California, United States - branched nodules | ecosystem: Host-associated > Plants > Roots > Nodule | place: USA... | reverse complement strand
AAACTCGAAACATAAAGGACCTATCTGAAACCATAAAAACTTAAAGGACCTATCTGAAACAAACATGAAACTTAAAGGACCCAGGGAGGTATTTGACCTAAAATTTAAAGAAAAATATGACTTAAAAAATTTGTACCAAGTTAAGTAACCAAAAAGACTCCGTACATTGTAAAAAGAAACACAAATTGTACACGGTGGCAATCCGCAACTCAGAAAACCAACCAATCACAATCAATGACACGGATCGCAATCAATACGGTCGAATCTTCAAAGTCCACAAATCTCTCTCACACATATATAAACACTTCCTCTCTCACCAAATCTTCATCACTGTTTCTTCTTTCTTCGCCTAATCAATCAATCTTCTTCGCCTTTTCTCTTCTTTTTCGATTCAATGGCTCGTACGAAGCAAACCGCTCGCAAATCCACCGGCGGAAAGGCACCAAGGAAGCAACTCGCCACCAAAGCTGCAAGGAAATCAGCTCCAACCACCGGCGGAGTGAAGAAGCCTCATCGTTATCGTCCTGGAACCGTTGCTCTTCGTGAGATCCGTAAGTATCAGAAGAGTACCGAACTTTTGATCCGTAAGCTTCCATTCCAGCGTCTAGTTCGTGAAATTGCTCAGGATTTCAAAACGGATCTGAGATTTCAGAGTCATGCTGTTCTTGCACTTCAGGAAGCGGCTGAGGCTTATCTTGTGGGATTGTTTGAGGATACTAATTTGTGTGCTATTCATGCTAAGAGGGTGACGATTATGCCCAAGGATATTCAGCTTGCTCGTCGTATCCGTGGTGAACGTGCTTAGGGTTATGGATTAGTAGTATTTTGGAATGATTTAGGGTTTTTAGTTTCTTTTATGCATTTTTGTATAGTTCTGAATGAACCTAGGGGTTCATCTTAGGGTTTTGTTTTTGTGGACAATTTTGGTTTGTAATTGTTCAATTACAATTCAAACTATTGCAATTGCAATTATGTTTCTGTTCTTTGTAACTCCGTGGAACAGGGGACCATGTTTCTTGAACAGGTGCACCTCATAATAATGCTATTAATTTTTCTGAAATTAATATTTTACTAAAATGCTATTATATACTTTAAAAGTGTCTAATTTTGTGTTCAATGACAAATGAAGAAGCTGCTGCATCTTGAACATTGTTCACTTCATAACTTAACATTGAAAACAATGAAAATATTAATCATTGTTAACCGTTTAACACCTTGCTGCAGTCACTATTCTATTCACTATTTGACTATAAGGAATCAATTTCTTCAATAATGTTTGTAGCTACTGCATTAAGTCATCTCGATCATCGGATACAATATTCTATGATTCAGAATACTGACTTCGGCTAAACTAAAACTCAAAAATCTCAACTATCCAATCCTAAACAACGACTGAGATCATTGATTGCAGAGAATCCATTTTCCATTTTCATGATGCAAAACTATCAAAGCAAAACACAAACTTAATATACAACAGAGTGCAACCTGTAAGGACTAAAGATAGAAGAAAATTAATGACAACAGCTAGAAGAAACTAATTCCACATATTAAATATTATTCTTTCATCAAGTTCATCATACAGCAACATCATTTGAACAAAAGCATTTCCAAGTCCCAAACTCTATTTCTTGCCTATAGCAGCTCTCCACTTGATCTGAAGAGCTTTGGAAAGCTTAACAAGTCTCCCAGTTTCAGGTATAAGCCCCTTCACAGCAGGGTCAGAAGCAAATCTCTCTGCCCAGTTCACCAAATTAGGAGCCTTTTCTTCAACCAACACTTTCCTTTCATACTCATACTCAATCACACTAAGCCATCCCAAAAAGCTCCCAAATGCAATATCAAGATAACCAATCCTATCACCACCAAAAAAGGCCTTTCCTTTGCTGCATTTTTCAAAAGCTTCCTCCATATTCTCAACCACTTCTTCCAATACCTCAAAATATGGCTTCCTTTCATCCTCTCCTTCAACAGTAATTATGCTTTGCATAGGAGGAAACCACTATTCCATTTCCACACAAAATAATAGAATCAAAAAGTTAAACTTCATAAGACATGAATACGATGGTTTGGTTCTGAAAATTCTCAAATGTTCAGTTCAGTCATTTTTAAGACGATTTTTAGAAAGATTTTTGTTTGTCATTAGCACTATAGCTTTGTTTAGCCGTGTTTCGATAAATAACTTATTTAAAAGCTTATAGCGTAAGTGCTTACATCTAAGCTATTTTTTAAAGGACTTGTACATAAGCTATTTCAATAACAAAAGATGAAATAAAGTCAAAATATTTTCATATAAGCTGTCAATGTTTTTATAAACTATTATAGAGAGTTCATAGACAAGTCATAAGTTGTTTCCATAAGCTATTCAATACAGTCTCACAAGTACTTGTGTCATAAACTCAAATAAGTTGATCCAAAGAGGTCCAATTTTGACTAACAATTGATGCTTTTAATATCTCATGATCAAATAACTTTATTTTTTCATGATTCAGTTAGGCCTTTACTTTTTTATGTTACAATAATAAGCTCCAAACATAATCTTGAACTTCTAAATTAAATCAAATGAATTCATTTCCAACAAGAAAATAAAAACAAAAAAGCAAAGAAAAGCTACCTTTTGATCTATATAAGCAGCCCAGAATCTTGCATGTGCTCTATCATAAGCATCAGAAGGGAGAATAGAAGGAGCACTGGACCATGTTTCATCTATATATTCAACAATGATGAGAGACTCACAAATTGGTTTATCTTGGTGAATAAGCACTGGGACTTTACCATAAACAGGGTTGGATTGAAGAAGAATATCACTCTTGGGGTCAAAGGTTTCATTCTCTTCAAAATTTTCATATTCAAGGGATTTGATGTTAAGGGCAATCTTCACCCTTATCACATAAGGACTTGACCATTTGCCAATAAGCTTCACATCACTCTTTGCCATTGAAATTGGATATCTTTGAAGAATAACGGTGTTGATCAAAGTTTAAGAAATGGAAATTTCATTGCCTCAAAAAACAAATGGAAATTACATTACATTGTTTTTATCAAAATATCATTGTTTTTTTATTGGTTGACCCAAATATCATCATCGGTCAGAATCTTTTTGTAGTAACTAGTGACTTTATACCAGCAGACAAGACAAAGAAACAGACAAACAGTGTCCTTGTCAATGACATTGCTTGAAAACTTTTTATTTTTTCACTCTCCCTTCTATAAAAAAATCGATTGAAGTTTATTTTATTTTTTAACTTCCTTAGTCCTAAAAATTAAGTTAGCTTTCTTGATTTGTTTCCCTTTTCTATAATTTTAAAATTATTTATTATTTTAATTATTTTCTTTACAAATAAAGGAATAGGGTGGATGGAAAGGTAGCTTATTTCCTTCTTCCCCTCCCAGACACATTAAGATGAGAGCTCCTTATTCCACTCAATACTGAACATCAATTTTGGTATAACCAACAACAAACAAAGTCAAAGCATGAAAAAAATTCATTCTATTCTGTTTTGTACCATGTTTCTCTACATTATAAATTTACAAAACCACTACTTTTCTCCTACAGCAATTGCTGCAGTATATCCAACATTACTTAATATACATAGCATAAGCCATCTATTTGGCAGAATCAAAAGGGAACAAAAATAGATAAAAGGTTATAAACAATGAATGAATATGTGGAGGTCACAAAAACGTTGTCAGTACATATGAACGGACAGGCATATAAAAATCTGTGAGCATGATATGATTATAGAATATGTCATCTGTTGTTGCAACATAGTGGTTTTCCCTTGTGTTGCAATTTATCCCACATACATGTCATTTGTCTTGGAGATTGATAATGTGCAGTGAAGTAACCTTCAATGCACCCAAATTGGCAGAACTTGTAGCTGTGCACAATCTCAACTGGTCGTGAACTCTTGAATTGCTCTACCCACATTCCCATGCTCACATCCTCCATTTTAAATAACTGAAACACATTGAATTTCATTAGTAACGACGTTGCTGTTTGTCAACAGACACAAAGTATATGTACAAACTAGCAGACTTATGGATCCGTTTGGATTGACTTGTTTGAGTTAATCTGTTACCATAAACACTAGTGAGACAGTTTGGGAGAGTTTATGGAAACAACTTATGACATGTCCATAAGCTGTTTTCAGCTTATTTTCATAAACTCACCATGATAGCCTGTGAAAATTGCTTGACATAATTTTATTTTTTATTATAAAAATAGCTGATACATAAGCGTTTATTTGAAAAGCACTTAATTGAGCTGTCTATCTAAACCGAACCTAAAGATGAAACACAATATCCATGCAACACGAAAGGGGGAAATTAGCGGTAGAGAATAGAAAGCACAAGCAGGGACTGGTGTAATAAGCAAATATTCATTTGTGAACGTACTTTTAATTTGTGCTCCTCAAAGTTCGATACAATGAACTGAGCAATGTCTGATGAGATTATATAACCTGGACCATTAGCATAGGTAGGATACTCTTCTTCCGCCCATTCCTGAGAGTTAATAAACAAAGAATTAAAAACAATCAGAAAAGGAACATATGTACATTTTCTTGTAAAGAGTACATGATATCAAATTGACTGTCTCAAAGTTCCATGATAATGATTGTTGCAAATGGAACTTAAGCTCGCTGAAATGTTAGTCATATTACTTGAAACTCCTAAAGTCACGCTTGAAGAGAATACTATCTGATCAACTAAGAGCAGAATATTTAGGCCCCGTTTACTTTGTGAAAATCCCTTCTGTTTTCACTTTCTAAAATTATGTTGACTTATTGTGATAATATACTACTGTAGATAGAAGTCTAATGTAGTTTACAAGGGAGATAGAAGACTAATGTAGTAAATAATTGTGATAAAGAGAAGATGGTAGACAGAATAGAAAGAATGTATATTCAGAAATAATGAAAACAGTGTTTTGCCATTTTCAAAATTTATGAAAATGGTGAGAAAAATATTAGATCTATATTCTCGTTTATCAGTTGAAGTGAAAATGAAAACAGGACACATAGGAAGTAAATGGGCCCTTAAGATTTTTGTCATAATTTACTCAGAATTCCACAGCCAGCGGAACTTCCGCTAATGAGCTAGTAATTCAAATGCACACCTTATTTCAAATTATTTCATCAGCCAAATCATATGGGATTTCCGGAAAAAGATATCTAGGCAGTAGTCACCAAATATTCATATATTCGCACACAAAAATCCATGCTCAAAGTACCAGTAGATATCCATGATCAAATCACTAGAAACTTGTTTAAATACTCAAATGCAAACAGTAAAACTCTAAGGACTCTGGCAAAGTCATGGCCTTGACGTCAAACATGGACCAGACTAACAATTTGCAACTACACACAGTAAAAGAATTAGTAAAAGCAACTATTTTAATTTTAACTACATATCCCACATAACAACCAGTATTATAGAAATCTAACTAGTACATATTTAAGGCATGATAGTTGCAAAAAAGAAAAGAAAATCAATACCTCATATGTGACTGCCCATTTACCATGGCGAAGGGGCGTATGGTGGTAATTCATATTGCCAATGTAGAGACTTCTGCCAATTCCTACTTTTCTTACTTCACTGATGATAGAATCCAATCGAACAAACGTGTCATCATCACATTTCATGATATTCTTAGCAGCTACGGTACGAATCTGAATAACCAAGTTCAAAAGCAATCAGTAATATAGCAGAAATCCGAAGGCAGATGGAGGAAATAAAAATTTTAAAACACTAATCTGCCATTACTCACCCCATATTCAGCGATAGCTACAGTCTTCACCACAACAAGGTCATAATGATCCATATATGGGACTATAATAATATCACCAAAATAATCTGCTTCTTTCTTTATGTCCAAATTTATATCTTTCCTTACATGCTTTTACATGAGAAATAAGAATACAAAATAGTAAATAATGTTACCAACAAAAGAAAGTATTTGTCAATTTTATCATTACTGAGAGTAGGGAAGATGCATTAACTCTTACCAAAGCAACAAAGAATCGAGCTACAACATGTGAAGATTTGATTAGCTTATGTTGCATCCATGATTTTCTTACTGCCATTCGTTCGGCAAAATGGTTTCCAGCAGAAAGTATTCCAATGAAAAGCTCGACATTCACATCGAGAATAGGTGGAGCTTTCCATTGAGGAAGCAATTCGAGATGCATCTGTGGCGCAAAACTTGGATGTGATGTTGGTAACGAAGCAGCATATATAGAGTGCACATCAATATCCCCTTTTATAGATAGACCTGTAGCGTCCTCAAGAGAGAATCCCTGAGAATATAACATAAACGCTTTAGATATTTCTGCATTCAAAAAGTAAAAGGACACATGTCATGATGATTGTACGTACCGTGCGATAGGGAAAAGAGGTAACATGCTTTCCGTCCACACTAACATGGTAACCTTCCAAGCCAGCAGTTAAGGTGAGAACAAATAATCTGCCCTCTATAAAAGGGTATGGCCAATCAAAAGTGATCTTGTGTTTTCTCCCTATCAGTCTAGGTAACCACCATGTTGCCTTAGACTCTTCTGAATGACTATCATCATCACGGATCCACTTTTCACATTTTGACTGTCCATCAACTTTATAAAGCAAAAACAAAACAAAAAGTCGCAAAGATGAGCAATGTTGCTTAGAATAAACATGCTGGAGAGAAAAATGGATCAAAAACAAGGTACACGTTCAAAAAAGAGAATGATAATAAAATCATGTTTTTGTTTATGGAAATTCACAGATGAGCGCAGTAAGACCAGAGTGAACTCCACAATACAGGAACAATATACATGGACATGAAGGTCCAAAAAATCACAATGTATCTGCATTTATACGAAATTATAAGCGGTGGGGGAGAATGATTTCCCATTATTATTTATCACGAATGATTCAAAATGAACTTCCTTATCATGAATCATTTAACTGAGAGCCTAATGCATCTTTTTCACTTTGCAGTGTATTACAGTTCAATGCCATTAGAAAGCAAAGGTGAATTCTAGGGTTTCAACAATCACATCACAATTGCAATTTGACCACAGCATCAGCAACTTTATAATTGCAAATCAACATTTCCAACAATCACACAAGTTTACAATTACAATTGTTGCCACAATCGCAGCGACTTTCTACACCTTTTGTAACTGCAAAGTAAACCTCGATGTAAAACCAAAGGCCTACTTGGACTGACTAATTTGAATTTATCAACTAGCAATCTCACAAGTGTGTATACTAGTTGATAAGTTCAAGATAGCCTATGAAAACTGACATGTTCGTAAATTATTTTCAGCTTATTTTCATAAGCTCACCAGGATAGTTATAACTTATATGAAAACAGTTTTACTTTATATTATCTTTCGTAATATAAATAGCTTATACATAAGCACTTAATTAAACAATTGATCCAAACAGAACCCAAGTCAACAACAGCAACAACAAAACTCTAAACTTAAAATTAGAAAATGTTGAAATCAATTACCAGTATCTTCATCAGCCCTAGACTTCCATCCCTCACACCTAAGTGAAGAACCCCATTGCATTCTATAACAAGTATTCTGTTCAATCACCGGCTTCCCACTATAATCACCTTTCAACCTAGGATTAAAATGCAGTATCTTAGGTGGTTCCTCCTTATCAACTACCTTCAATCCTTGAAGCTCCATCATAAACTGTGACACCAACACCTTTTCATCTTCATCTTTCACAATAGTTATCTTAGGATCATCCTCCCAATGAGCTAATCGCGGCGTCCCAACAACAGTAACATGAGACCACAAAGTCAACCCACAAGGAATCATCATAATCCCTTTCTGGTTCCTTAATTCAGACCCAGATACCGAAATCGAATGCCGACACGAATCAGAAATATTCTCAGCAAATTTCACAGTTTCAACACTCTGAAACTGAATTTCTTCCCACATTCTCTTCCCTTTAACCCAAGCAACCTTAACAGCCTTTTGAATCTCAGAAAATTTGTCTTTTTCTAAACCAGATTCATTCAAATCACCTTCATTGAAATTCAAGGTGGAAAGTTTTTGCAACTCTTGCATTGGTTTTCTATGTAATGAACCTTGGTAAACACCAAAAGCTTCTTCTGAAGGAAAGTTCAAAGCTTTTCTATGATGGGTGTTTTGGTTTTCATTCACAAGCACAGAAGAAACTGAAACAAACTCAAAAGTTTTGATTTCAAAGGTTGTAAAGAGCAAATAAAAAAGCATAAGAACCATGAAAATATGAAGAGGTTTAGGTCTATTTGAAAAGAGTGAAAATGGGTTTAGTTTCACTTTCTTCATTGTTTCAAAAGATTACAACTTTTTTTCTTCTATGAATCAAATCAAAACTATATAACCTAACAGAGAAGAATAAAGAATAAAAATGAATGAGAATTTTTGTGTTATGGGTAATGTTCAATGAACCAGCTTTGGAAGCTTAGTCCTAAACTATAGAAGAATATGAATATCAATGATTGGGACCAGCTTGCACATTGTATAAACCACAACGGCAAAGTGACAGAGAAGGTTTGTGTTCTTGTGAAAAGAAAGTATGTGTTTTTCTTTACAAATTTGAATTTTTTTATCATATATCATTTGTCCTTAATCATAACACTATTTATAAAAAAAAAATTGTTTTTAAATATAAAATCATCTATATCATTTTTTCAACACACTAAAATTCACATCTCCTACTAAATCATGTGGGTCCCATATAAATTTGGTGGGTCTCATGTGAATTTCAACCAATCAAAAAGAGTGTGTTGAAAAATGTGTGTTAAAATGTGTGTTGCTGGCATTTCTCTTAATATTATTAATACTACATCCATCCCTATATCTAAACATAATTTTGACTAAAAATTTATCTCTTTAAAATTAGTAGATGTATTTATTATTTTTTCCTAAACATACCCCTAATTAATATTACTAATTTGTCTTGAAATATGAAAAGTCAAATTTAATACACATACAAACAAATGACAATTTGGTAATATTAACACAAAAATAGATACATTAATTGCACTAACGACTTTTCTTAAGAAATGTGAAAAATGCAAATGGTACTTACATACAGGGACAGGGACAGAGAGAGCATCTTGAAATATGAAAAATTAACTTTAAATATATTTATACACAAGGGACAATTTAGTAAAGGGAAATGTTAAATTTGTGTCATAAGGGCATAAGATAATAAACCAAAAGTTGAAATTAAATCTTGAAAATTGTGTATTTTTAATTTTGAAAGCTTAAAATTTTATCTTTTTAACTTATGTATTTATTGATTAATTTCATTTTTAACCTCTTAACTTGAGCTTTTAGGCACAAGTTAACATGGCTCAAGTTAAAACATACATGCATGTGTGATAAATTTAGTACTTCAACAACTTTTCTTAATATCCATGTTTTTTTTAAAACTAGTCTTATAAAAAGGGACGGAGAGAGTACTGAAATATGTTTATCATTAATAAAATTATTCATAATGCCTAATTTTTATGTGGAGAACAATCTACAAACCTATATCAATTGTGTAAGATCTATTTCAAATGACATTGTAATATAGTTAGGATGAATATCTTCAACCAAGTTTGAAATTATGATCTCATAATTATATATATAAATTTTAGATAATATTTCTAACAATATAAAAACTAATCAATTGTGTGTAAAATCTAACTCAACTGATTTAAGTATGTCACAACAAATATTATAAATTTAATTTGTATACTTCATCGATGTAAAATTTATTTACACATGTATCAAATAAAATCACATCATGTTGATATTTGTGAAAATGTTTTATAAATTAATCTATAAAAACGGTATTATGGAATGATTTGATTAGACAAACATGCAAAATAGTTTTATATTGTACTTCAATCACTTATATAAGTAAGTAAAAAGTCATTTTTCAGGTTAATTGAATAATTGATACATATGATAATATAAACTAAATACATTAATTATTTATTAGGCCTAAAAATTGATTTTTTTTATAATAATGTTTGGAGAAAATAAATATATAGATATTAATCTTTTAAATTATTATTATTTTGACTAAGCATTTTATGAAAGTAGATCCATTAAAGCCATAAAAGGTTTTTTTTTTACAAAAAAGTCATAAAAGGTTTTGTGCATAGGAAATGGAGTGGATTCACCAAAAGTGACATATTTGAATTGCAACCGACAAAATGTTTATGCTTATTTTTTTTGAATTAAAAATGTTTATACTTTGTTATTATCTCGAATATAACTGAAAGAAATTTATGTAAGACTAAAAAAAATCAACTAAATTGCTCATGAGGATCCGTTATCAGTTTCAAAGATATGATTTTTGTTTTTGTTTTCAATTTCATAAGAAGAGAATATGATATAACTAATAAATTAATAAAGTATTGCGGTGAAGTTGTCTTTTAAGCTGGTGGCACACCTCAAGATCATCGTAAGACAGGTGGTCATGAATGGCACACCTCATACTTTTCAGCCTCCAGCTCCACCTTGGGTCGGTGCTAACTTGTTTATTCTTTCTCAAGCAACGTTTAGCTTTTCATCATTAATTAATTCATTTGATAAAAAATTATTAATTAATTAACATAATAGTACTATATATTTAATTGTGTTTGTTGAGTGTACTATGGAAAGCAATATTTTTTTTAGGGTACTATCGAAAGTATTTGTCAACTGTCATTTTGATAATTTTTTGGTTAGAAGAATTTAAGGCAAAGGAATGGCATGAAGATTCGTAGTCCCGTAGATAAAAGGATATTAAACTATCTACGAAAGGGTTTATGTGATCTTAACTCAGTTTATAGAGACATCATATCTATATATAAAAGTTGATGTTCGTACTCCGAATATTTACTTATTCACCTTTAAAAAATGAATTTCAAGATGTTAGACTATTTAACAAAAAAGAATATTAATAAAGGAGTTGAGATCTTCTCCGATTATAACATTGTCTAGTTTACCGTTTGCCTTCATATATGTAAGCCAAATGTCACATAAAAGTTCAACTGTCGGGATTAAAAATCAGGATTTATGTTCAATAAGTTTTTGGTTGATATAAAAAATTTCAAATTTCGTTTTTAGTCACCCTAAATTTTTTCTTCGATTCTTCGTCCTCTAAATATTTTTCGTCATCACTATTAATTCATGCATCTAAGTTAGATTATATGCACCCTTTATATTCTTCAGTCACTTTGATCACAAGCATAACGTTGTTGAAACTCTTGTTTTAGGCCTAAAAAAAATAATGTTTTTCTCTAAAGTAAAACAATAACCACTATTAACATATAGAGAAATTAATGTGATGCAAACATCAATGTTAGTTCTGCACTTCAAAATAACTTCATGCTTAATGATGCAACAAACCAATGTTAGTATTGCACTTTAAAAATTATTGAAAGTTCCTAATGAGCTAATGTATTGTTACGTAGAAGAATAAAGTTACACATTAAGATTGCATTATATTTCTTTAAGTCTCAAAGTTTTATTGTGTTTTAAGATATTCATCTAAACAAATATCATATTGGAAAACAAAAAAACATGTTAAACATCTCTATATTATGAGACATACTTTAGATAAAATAACTATTGGAAAAGTTACTTAGTTTTTTTCTTCTCTTTTTTTAGTACACTTGAAACACACATTATTGTAAACTAGTCTAGTTTACATATCATTAAATACTCAAACGGTTTTTCTTCGATGTAGTAGAAACAAATAAGTTTGTATGGGTTGTTTTATCTTAAGAAAAGTGATATATTCCACAACTCAATTCAGCAATATCTTTAGTGGCTGAAAATTCTTTTTCTAAATCCAAAAACAACATGTGTTTCGTCATACATAACATATGTGTCTTAGAAATGCACCTTCAACTTTAGACCCTTCCCCAACTCTATAGAGCATATGATCTTTATGCGAGCCACTTTATACATGAAGTGAGTAGAACTTTGAATATGTGGCAAAATTTGTTTAACGACAAATAAATAAGGTCGTTCATGCTTTTACTAATATGACTATCCCCCCCTCCCCCCAAAATTTTTTCTTTATTTTCAACATTT
>Ga0315915_1008391_pt1 | contig 12071 bp, 7 predicted proteins | sample MpolbnodulesMG_FD_207738 | JGI IMG/M metagenome (GOLD analysis project Ga0315915, IMG submission 207738) | Medicago polymorpha root nodule microbial communities from Los Angeles, California, United States - branched nodules | ecosystem: Host-associated > Plants > Roots > Nodule | place: USA... | reverse complement strand
CAAATTGAAGACATGGAGAACGAAAATCACAATTCAGAAGCAAAGACACAACCGTAACCACTTCGAGAACCAAGCGCCTAAAACCACCACCGCCAAACACTAAGACGCAGAAAACCCGTGGAGAGAAGCGATGCAGATGATGGAGGCAAGAAACGCATGTGAAACGACGAAGGTAATCGAAGAAAACGGTGAAAAAAACGGCTACCGAAGCTGCACCGGAGGTAGATAAATTCACCAGAAAAAAACGGTTAGGGAGAGGAGAGAGAACCATACCCTACCAGAGAGAACCATTTCTCTTAGTATTGATTAAAACTCGTAAAAGTATAAATATTTTTATCTAACAAACATGTGTAATCATATTTTTCAAAAGTGGTGAATCCAGGGTTCAAACCCTGACCACTGCGTATTGTGAGATCAACCTACCAATTGAACAATGATCATGGAAGCGTATAATCTAAAATGTTCAAAACTCAGATAAATAACTTATCGTGATGACTATTTTTTGGCTTTAATATTATTTTTTAATAAATTCAATTATAGGTCGATGCATGTTCTAAGGAAGTCAGGTGGGACATTCACTCTACATCCTTTACTATACTTATTTTGACATTTATTAGGCGCGTGTGTATTTCATAGGCTTTTCTTTGCTTATTTTATTTTGAACGTGGTCCAGTTTGATTACAACCATCGTGCTTATTTGAATGTATTAACCATGAACATATACAATCTCTTCTACTAGTGAAGCACTCAAATTATTAGAGAATGAGCAACTCTCAAGAATCATATTGTTTGAAGATGTAAATCAATACCTTTTCACCCTGAACACAAAAGAGGTTCGACTATAAACATTAGCTTAATTGATCAATCAACAAATATAAAAGATTTGTATTTATGAAGCAAGACTAGGTTGAGAAATAAGATGGAAGGTGGGTTTTTAAACGATAACATGACAATTTATATCAAAGGGAAATTAGTGCAAGTATTGGTTATAAGTTAGTTATTAATAATTTCAAGTTTGTTGGATCACGTTCTTTAAAGAAAAAAATTGGTTAGATCGCATAAAGAATTATTTTAAATTTTTAACTTATGTAGTTTAATTTTTTTATAAATAATTGTGTGCTTAGTGTTTATTACAAGAGTTTGTTTTTATGGTCCACCCAGAATTTTGTTCCTTGCTCCGCCACTGATTTTGTAGGTGTTAATATCACCTCTGGAGTACCGACACCTCTAAGAATGTTTGTCTAGTGTCTGACAAGACACCGACATATGTGACACATGTGATTACGTTCAATTAGTCCATTTTATTAAACTAACCCTGATGTCAACGTGTTCGCGTAATGTCCACTATCCCCGGTGTTGACGTTATCTGGTCAATTTCATGTCCACTGTTTGTGCTTCATAGTTGGTTATTGAGAAAATGTAGACAATAAAACGAAAAGCTTGAATTTTTTTTATGAAATTACCCTTAGCTTGGAAGATTTACCAGATTCTATGTTAGAGAAGTTCAATGCATCCATAACGTTTTCACAAAAGCCCAAAACGTTCCTACTGGCTTCACTTTAGATTTCCTGTTAGGAAGTTCCATGTGGAATACTGATATGATGAAATTTGTACGGATTGAATGCAGTCTTACTTTGTTTAACTGTTTTACGACGTAATCACATTTTGGAAGAAGCAGTTCTTATTTGTGAAGGGTTTTATGTTACTAAAACCCTTATGTTACACCATGTCGAGCTTTAGCAAAGTCTCTCCAAAAAAGTGATAGACAGGTACTCATTCCCCTCTACTTTCTTGCTCCTTTCTGAAGCATAAATAAATATACTTTTTCAACTAGAAATTATCACCTCCAAACATTTCCATGTAAATATTTTAATTCAACTGAACTTATATTTTAAATTTTTAAATTTAACAACACACTAGAACCAGATAAAATTTAGAAATGAAAAACAATGATTTTACATCAATTATTCTGTAAGTTGAAGTATTTTTTTTGAATAGAATTTCTGAAATTATAAATGAAATCATTTTCACACACCTATCTTACTAACATGTTGTATTTTCCTCACTCTTCTAATGGTTAAAATGTTGAAATGAAGTTTCTCAAAGAGAGATGGTAGCTTCTTGTTATTGTTCCCTTATTTTTTAGAAAATGATGGAAAAGCTATTTTTATAGGACATTTGAATATGATGCAATCTTTATTATGCTTCATTCATTGTAATTTGTAACATTTATCATTCTTGTTCAATGATTATCGATTCTCTGATTATATTAAATGATGATGCAACAATCTTTAATTGGGAGCAAAGAACCGTGTCCCTTAAGAGTTTATACTTTTATATTATTTGTATTTGTATTGTTTAGTTTTATTCATTTTTAAATTGGATGCCAACACTAATTATTTATCTTTAATACTTTATGACGAATTTACAAGAGGTGAATCAAATTTCAAATATAAATATCAAGTTACTGTATAGACTTATAATAACAGCTGAAAATGTCAGTTCAATAGATAAGATTAAGTATCAACTTTTGACTTTTGAGGTCTAAAAAATATCACAGCTCTCAATTAATTTTTAGGGTCCCACTTGGAAATATCAGTTTATTTTTTAAGGCATTGACATTGGTTTAAAGAAGTATTACTAGTCTTCATCAACCTATCCATCCTTCATTGATGGGTACACGTTAAGGATAATGACGTTGAAGGTTGTTCTTTGAATGGTGCTATTGGCAGGGTGGCATATTTCTGACTTTGAAATGTGATTGTTAATTCAATTAGAAGAATGTTTTACATAAAATTAGCTTCTTTATATCATCTTCAATTGAAAATTTAAATTCAATGGAAATACTATCATAACCTTTGGCTATGTTACAGTTGTATGGTTAATTAAGCATTCAAAATATTTTGAAGACATAGTTGGTTACCAATGACATACGAATCAAACTTGATTGTGTAATAAGCACAATTATTCAGTAGAACTAGCCTTCATCAAACTTTTTCTTTTACTTACTTCCAACCATATATATGTATATATCTATTTGTAATAATTTACATAAAAAAAATGAAAAAGGAGTAATTGAGCAACAGATTAATTTTTGCAAATGTCTTATTAAATGTTAGAAGAGCATAGTTTGCATTTATTTTTATTTCATGTTATTTAGCACACTGATTAATTAAGTAACAAAGTGAAAAATTACATGCAGCACAAGAATAAAAGCAGTTCAAAACTAAAACATGTAAAAAGTCTTGTAGAATGTTTTTTTACATAGATCTAGACACATACTATAACCAAGAAGAGTAAAAGCAGTTTAAAACTAAAACATGTTAAAAGTCTTGTAGTACAATGATATTTATTGTATGATTGGTCCACACTGCTATAGGAAGTGGCCAGGAAGTTTCACAGACCATTTTTCTCATAAGTTTTCTCCTTGTTATAAAGTTACTCATCAAAGACTTCACATCAGTCATCACAGACCACAAAAACTTGCTCATTCCTATTCTGCATTCTCAAACTCATTTTTCATCCAATTTCTCTCAATTCTCATGGCTATACAATCACCTTCCTCATCCTCGTCATTTTCCTTTGGATTCACTTACCAAGTGTTCCTCAGTTTTAGGGGCACTGACACTCGGCACGGTTTTACCGGCAATCTCTACAAAGCTCTTATTGACAAGGGAATTCATACCTTCATTGATGACAATAATCTTCAAAGAGGAGATGAAATCACACCATCACTCCTCAAGGCCATTGAAGAATCTAGGATTTTTATTCCTGTGTTTTCTATCAACTACGCCTCTTCTTCATTTTGTTTCGACGAACTTGTTCACATCATGCACTGCTACAAAACAAAGGGTCGCCTCGTTTTACCTGTTTTCTATGGTGTGGATCCTTCACAGGTGCGACATCGAATAGGTAGTTATGGTGAAGCATTGGCTAACCATGAAAAAAGGTTTCAAAATGATAAGAAAAACATGGAGAGGTTGCAGCAATGGAAAGTAGCTCTGAGCCAGGCTGCTAACTTGTCTGGCTACCACGATAGTACTCCTGGGTACCCAACTTTACTTAAATCCTATTTTTCCATTTTATATTTTTTTTCTTTAATTTAAATTTCACAATAATCTCATCTTAAAGGTTAAATAGGAAATACCTTTTTCATTTACGTTTTTAAACAAGTATTAGTTATTCATATGTCAAAATAGTTAGAAATGTATAATATATTCTGAGTACATGGATGTGATTGTGATGTTGTTACATACTAACTTATCTTATTGGACATGAATAGATATGAATACAAGTTTATTGGAGATATAGTCAAAAACATCTCCAACAAGATCAGTCGTAAGCCCTTACATGTTGCCAATTACCCTGTTGGATTGCAGTCTCGAGTACAACTAGTGAAATCGCTTCTTGATGAAAGATCTGATGATGGAGTCCGCATGGTAGGACTTTATGGTATTGGAGGATTGGGTAAATCAACACTTGCAAAAGCAATTTATAATTTTATTGCTGATCAATTTGAATGCTCATGTTTTCTTGAAAATGTGAGAGAGAATTCAGCTTCAAATAAATTGAAACATCTCCAGGAGGAGCTCCTTTTAAAAACACTTCAACTTGAAATTAAGTTTGGAAGTGTTAGTGAGGGAATTCCTGATATAAAGGAAAGGCTACATAGAAAGAAGGTTCTTTTGATTCTTGATGATGTTGACAATATGAATCAACTATATGCTTTGGCTGGAGGACTTGATTGGTTCGGCCGTGGAAGCAAAGTCATCATTACCACTCGAGACAAACACTTACTAACCTGTCATGGGATAAAAAGTATGCATGAAGTAGAAGGGATGTATGGGACAGAAGCTCTTGAATTATTGAGGTGGATGGCTTTTAAAAGTGACAAAGTTCCATCAAGTTATGAAGATATTTTAAATCGTGCAGTTGCTTATGCTTCTGGCCTTCCGTTAGTTTTAGAAATAGTGGGTTCTAACTTGTTTGGAAAGAACTTAGAAGAATGGAAGTGTACATTAGATGGGTATGACAGGATTCCCAATAAAGAGATCCAAAAGATACTTAAAGTAAGCTATGATGCTTTGGAAGTAGAGGAACAAAGTGTCTTTCTGGACATTGCTTGTTGCTTCAAAGGATGTGGATGGGAAGATGCCAAATATATGCTTCATTCTCATTATGGCCATTCCATAACACATCATCTAGGAGTGTTGGCTGATAAATGTCTCATATATCGATATTATGGTCTTGTGACTTTACATGACTTGATAGAGGACATGGGTAAAGCAATTGTCCAACAAGAATCACCCAAAGAGCCTGGAGAAAGAAGTAGGTTATGGTGTCAAGATGATTTAGTCCATGTTTTAAAAGAAAACACTGTGAGTAAGATTGATATCTATGATCAATTTATTATTTAGTTTTAATTTGACTTTGCTCTTTTTGGAAATATGACCATCTCATACTAGTATTTCTTTTCACTTAATTACATGTAAATTTCTCTATATCTTATGATTATTGTGGTTGATTCATGTCTCTCTTTTTGTTAAAAAGGGAACTAGTAATATTGAAATGATATATATCAATTTCCACTCCATGGAATCTGTAATAGACCAGAAAGGAAAGGCCTTCAAGAAGATGACAAAACTCAAAACACTTATCATTGAAGATGGTCATTTTTCTAAAGGTCTCAAGTATCTTCCAAGCAGTTTGAGAGTATTGAAATGGAATGGATGTTTATCGAAGTCTCTATCACCTAGTATTTTAAGCAAGGCAAGTGAAATAACTTCATTTTGTAATTGTATATATTTATAAATTCACAATGATTTTGTTTCTGTCAACAAAAACAAATCACTAGGAGAATATATTGTTTGATTTATAATTAATTTATTTGTTTGTTCCTTGTGTTTATGCAGAAGTTCCAGAATATGAAAGTCTTGAGATTGGACTTTTGTGAATATTTAACACATATGCCTGATGTGTCATGTCTTCAAAATTTAGAAAAGTTATCGTTTGAAAATTGTGATAATTTAATTACAATTCACAATTCGATTGGACACCTAAATAAACTTGAAAGGTTAAGTGCAAATGGCTGCAGCAAGCTCGAACGTTTTCCACCTTTAGGGTTGGCATCTCTTAACGAATTGAATCTCTCTTTTTGTGAGAGTCTCAAGAGTTTTCCAAAATTATTATGCAAGATGACAAATATTAAAAGGATTTGGTTGCAGAAAACTTCCATAAGAGAATTGCCATCTTCATTTCAAAATCTGAATGAACTTTTTCAATTAACGCTATGGGATTGTGGATTGCTGAGGTTCCCAAAACAGAATGATAAAATGTATTCTATAGTGTTTTCAAAAGTGACAAAGCTTAGTCTCCAAGAATGCATCCTCTCAGATGAATGTCTCCCAATACTTCTCAAGTGGTGTGTTAATGTGACACATCTAGACTTATCGGAGAACAATTTCAAAATTCTTCCTAAGTGCCTTAGTGAATGTCACCATCTTAAGCATCTTGATTTGTACGAATGCACATCTCTTGAGGAAATTAGAGGGATTCCACCAAATCTTGAATGGCTTTCTGCAAGGGAATGCATATCATTGAGTTCATTAAGTAGAAGAATGTTAATGAGTCAGGTTTGTTGTTGTTGTTTTATTGCACTAGTATTTGACATATAGTATTTCATATATAATTCATAGTGTAATTATTATTCTTTTGTATAAACTAACAGAAACTGCATGAGGCTAGACACACTTATTTTCTTCTCCCAAACGGAACAGAGGGGATTCCAGATTGGTTCGAACACCAAAGCAGGGGACCCACAATTTCTTTCTGGTTTCGTAAAGAAATCCCTTCGATTACTTGTATTTTTATTCTTCCAGGAGGAAATAAATGGGCGGCTAAGACAAGAGTCAATTTATTTGTGAATGGATATGAAATTGAGATAGATTATTCTTACCCCTTTAAGTATGTGTACTGGGAGCATACAACTTTGTTTCATACCCCGAAATTTGAACTCTACAATATGGAGAAAGGACTTTTGAAAAATGAATGGATCCATGTCGAGTTTAAGTTGCGGGGCCGGGATTATTGGAATTTGAGTCTTAGTGAGGAAGATAAGAATAAAATATTAAGTCGTGTTCAAATGGGAATCCACGTGTTAATGGAGAAAAGCAACACGGAGGAGGAGAATGTTATATTCACTGATCCTCGTATTAGAAAGACAAAAGTAGATGAATATCTCAATGCTTCATTATCATTATCACAAAATAAATTGAAACGAAAGAAATTTTCAATCCGTTTAAATCCTAAATTCAGGGCTAGATTCAGAAAACAAAAAGAGCACCGGAGTTAAATTCTCTCAATTAATTGCAGGTTTATCGATTGCTGTTTATATTTTACATTATTATAAATGTTGATTAATTTATGTATTTGTGCAGTCTAAACTATTGTTTGAATTTAATGTGGAGGATGGTTTGTAGCACAAAAATTACTCATAGAAGGCGTGTCTGGTGCCCAACATGTGTTTGTGTTCGACACTTAAGTTAATATTGTACATCAAGAAGAAAAATGAAATGTTATAACTTAATAGAAAGAAAATCCTGTTTCCAAAATATTGATTTACTTGTATCTGCTGCTTCTTAACCTTTTTCTTACATTTCATTTGAAGTTCAGACAAATTGGTTCACCATTTCTCTTTAATGTATCTCATGCTTTGATATTTCCCTTATTATGTCATTTTAACTGCACATTTCTTGTTTCTATGACATATTTTCTTTTCAGAATGGCTTGTCGGTAATTTATGCAACTTTTCTCTATTTATAAACAAAGTATTCATTCTTCTTTGACTGTACATTGTCAGGAAACCAACTGTAGCTGTCTGGCTTTTTGCATTGTCATACGAGATGTGTAGAGATGGCTCACACCACATAATCTGTGGCTTGTTCGAAAGGGCATTGGGTAATGATATGCTTTACAGCTCAGTTGTACATTCAGTATAAATGGAACATTGCATATGATCCTTCTGCATCTTGACGTATCATCATTAGTGCCATCCATGCCTGCCCCTGGTGAGTATTTTTGTTTTCACTAGGTGTTCTGACTTCTGACATAGATATTTCGTAGAACTAGAAAGGACTGTAGAGATGTCTCTCCACTGTTGCTAAGTTATAAGGGAGAAACATATTTGTTTTTTGCTGAACGTGTCTACTTTTTTTGCTTCTATATTGTGAGTAATTATTATTTGATTTATGTAAATGTGCATACCAAATAACTATGGTTGGACGGAATCTCAAACCAAATTGTCCTTACTGGAAATAAGCTTTTTGATCTACAGGAAGAATGTGGGATAAAGAATTGAATCTGAGAACCGACATTTATCAGATCCTTTTGCAAGAGTCGCGAATTTTGTTTTTAAGAATCCAACTGGTATTAATATGGTGAGACCTGATGCATGGTTTGTCGAGGATGTTTGTGCTGTGGATATTGTTTAAATTTGATGATTTCATTACTATACATTTACAAGCATGGAGTATCTTGTAGAATCAATACCATTGTAGAAGTACATGTAAATTCAGGAGGCAAACCTTGGATAATGTTTTCGAACGTTTTACTTGCTTGTAAATATGTACTGAAAAAAGCAAATATCAAGAATAGATGTTGCTAACTTTTTTTGTTCAATGATTGTTGATTATATTAGCTTTTGAAATCTTTTGTATCTTAATGTACTTAGTTCAGTATGTGTCCTAATGTCATATGCACTCAGCCTGAAACATGATTCACGTTAAAAATTCGACTAGCTTATAAGCACATAATAGGTTTACAGCTAGCTAAGCCAAATGTTTTGTTTTCGAATGTCATGTAGATGCATTTTGTCGAGTAATCATTGTCGATTTCTTCTTTTGCAGTATAACTGTATATTGTGTTACTTATCATGTTTATCTGAATGCTGGAAACCTTCAGAAAAGACAAGCCATAGCTATCAACTTGATTTGTTGTTTAATTATTACATAAGTATGCTTCAGAGACTTAGTAGCAGTCTGGTCTAATTAAAGTTCGGGAATTCATCTCTCATGGACTCCAGCTGAATCCCTTTGGTCCAGATTTTTTAAAAGGTGTAGTGAAGGTTCACCATTTTCATACAACGTCTAATAAATTTTGGCGAATCCCAGATGAATGTTGTTACAAGTAAGTTTTATGAAAGATCTTTCGAGAAAGAAAATGATTATTATCCCAATGTGATATATTTGGAAGTATGCGTGTGTATGAAAATATTAAGAGTGGAACCCTCTCGTCTTTAAAAATACAGGAGAAAGTCATGTTTTTAATCTCGAATTTAAACATGACAAAGATTAATAATCAGAATTCATTTCTGACAACTTACTGTCTCGTGTATAATTGTTGCAACTTTTCTCTAATTAAAACTAAGCATTCATTTCTTCTTTGATTATACATTGCCATGAAAACATCTGTAGTCGTAGACGTCTGATATTTTGCGTTGTCATGCGAGATGCCTATAGGTAGCTAACAACATAGAATCCTTGGGTTATTTGAAAGGTCATTGAGTAATGACATTGGGCATGAATTGAACATTGCAAACGATTTTTCTGCTGCTCGTCTGATGAGGACCAGTGTTTTAGAATACTTCCAATGCTTACAAATTTATTTTTCCCTATCACCAAAGTTTTTTCTCTAGAATTTAATTAGCCCACCGTAATCGGCACCAAAGAAAATTGAATCTAAAACCTTAAGAAAAGAGCACGTTGCAATGACCTAAGCCAGCACCATCAGGCCAATCTCTATCACCGAAGTTATGTCAAAATCAATTGTTATTTATTTGATGTTCGACATAGATATTAGTAGTAGTAGAAATGACCACAAAGATATCTCTCCTAAAGCTTCCAAGCAATTACGGAGGGACAATCTTTTTTTTTTTTTAACGGGTAGAGTTGTTCTACGCTAAACTTTTTTTTTGATAAAGGCTAAAAAATGCATTAAAAAGGCATGAGTGGGCCTGCACCCAAATACAAAAGAGAGTCTAAAAACCAAAGAAACCTGAATTGCTAAACAAGGAAATGCAGCCCTGTTCAGCAACAGATCTACACAAATCTATCCCACTAAGATAGATTTAGCAACCATCCAAAAAAACAAAAAAATAGCAACCATAGAGTTGAGAACAGTCACATATATTTTGGATTGCTTTTGATTACACCCTTCTTGGAACAAGTTTGTATGTGCTCACTACTTATGCCTTGGACGACTGTATCATTTAGCTTATTAGCATGTTTCTTATTAGACTTCTTCTGCCTTCTTGACATAAAAGGAGTAAATAAACTTCCCTCCTCAATATCTCCTTCGGGCAGATACCTTTCTGCATTTGATTCAGGCTCCAAGGTGTTGTCTGATGCCTGATCAGTGTCCAGATCATCTGCCCAGAACTTACTAAGGATTTTCTCACTTTTCCGGCAAGCCTCAGAATTGTTCTTAGTGATGGCAGGTTGTGTGAATCTGCCTTTGTCAGAGCCAAGAATTTCAACCGTGGTGGTAATAGGTGAAATGATAGTGTGTGTCTCATAAGCATCCTGCACAGAACCAGCAACATGTTTGTAATCAGTCTTACCACTTGTTACCTGAGCAGAACCAGCAAACTTATCTGGTCTAGCAATGGAGGATATGACTGTAGAAACCACGCAGATGTTTGGAGTAGAACTTGCAGCCTGCATAATGTCTGGTGTACCATTCATTCCCTTAGCTGATCTTGAGATCTTGTCTGTGATTGTAGGTACCTCACTGTCCAAGTGCACTGAGGTAGCATCCTGCATTTTATTTGATTTACCAGATGCATTTTCCAAAGTACCATGAGCCTTTGAGTGTGCAGGTTTGTTTAAACTAACACCTTCCTTGGAAATTTTGTCCACAATTTCAAAATCACCAAATATATCATCATTTGAAAAGTGACAGGTATCTTTATCAGCTAGCTTAGCCTCTCGTGAAGGAAGTTCACTTTCTTCATTTAAGATTCTAAACTTTTCATAATTAAATGTGTTAATTTGTTTCTTGCTATTATTATTTGATTTATTTATGTGAATGTGCATATTCGAAAAGAGTTTTTGAGATCATTTTGAAGAAGACGTTACCGTAGGTACTGCTTATATCCGGATCTTTTGAAACCTGATGTGCGATTCTATGGAGGTTTTATAAATGCATCATCAAAAATGCCAAAAGGATTTTCTAAAACTTGTGTTAATTAATTTTAGGGTTAATAGGTCTTTACCCCCCCTGTAATATAGGTCATTTCTGGTTTTCCCCGTGTAAAATTTTTTGTTTTGATTTACCTCCTGTAAAATATTTTTGTTTTGATTTACCCTCCTAACAGTGAAACGCACCGTTTCATTAAACCACATATTATAATAAATAAAAAAATTAAAAATTAGTTAAATAATAATAATAGTAAAAATAGAACACCGTGGAACTTTCTAGAAATACACTCCATTTATTCATTTCTCTTCCATATACTTCCCTCGTTAGCCTCCTGTTCCTTATATCCTTCACTTCTTCTTTCTTCAATTTTCTTTCAAATCATGAAATCTATTCCACAAATCAAGCACCCATAAAGAAAATTATACATTTAAGCTAAGCTATTTCAAAGTACAAGTTAGATTTGGATAGAATTTTGGGATTAAGGTTATTGCTTCATAGAAGGAGAAGAGTACCCATCATTTGAAAGTTGTTTATTAAGACTCTTTGAGATTGGATAGTTGATTCCTTGCTTGCTACAATGAGAGCAGTTGAAGGGAAAATTTGGTCGATTGGGCATAACTGTGACTTGATGACGATCATTATCGCTTATTTTCAATATCGTTATTATTGATATTTTTATGATTTTATATGTTAAGGTATTTACAAAAATAGGGAACACACCCTTCGAATATTTTTCTCGTCTTGATACATGTTTAAAGTCAATGATATTATTGTGGTCTCTATTTGGATTTTATCTATGACTTATAAGTAAAGAATTACAAATTGGGATTTGATTGTGTGCTTTGACACAAGTTTGATATTTTACGAATCGTGGT
>Ga0315915_1008388_pt1 | contig 12072 bp, 5 predicted proteins | sample MpolbnodulesMG_FD_207738 | JGI IMG/M metagenome (GOLD analysis project Ga0315915, IMG submission 207738) | Medicago polymorpha root nodule microbial communities from Los Angeles, California, United States - branched nodules | ecosystem: Host-associated > Plants > Roots > Nodule | place: USA... | reverse complement strand
GTTTTGTTAACAATTCATGGTGAACAAAGAAATAAACAACAAAAAAGATTAAATCAATTCAAATCCATAAAACAAATAGAAAGCCCTAAAATTAGTTTATTCCTCTAAAATTAGAAAGCCCTAAATTCTAAAATCATAAACAAGTAATCATGATAAGGAGAAGAAGAAGAAGAAAAAAAAAAGAGAGATGAAGGAGAAGATGAAAACCTGGCCGCAAAAGTAGAGGAGAGGCAGAGAAATTTTTGACGCTCTTGAGAGAAAGAACAACCAAAACTGAAAAGTCGTACAGAGAAAACTGAAAAGCCGTACAGTAAATTAGGGTTTTTTTTAGGCACCACACTCTTATATATACACATAGATGTTTTAGTAATTTACGTAATTTATTAATGGGTACAGATACCCGCGAGCATGGGCATCATCATATCTGTATCCGTGTCCATAAAGTAACAAGTAGTTAAATACCCGTTTATTATACCCGCGGGTACCCGTTTAGCTACCCGCCCCGTGCCCATGATAAATTTTATCCGCGGATACCCACAGACACGGATTTTTTTGCCACCCCTGGAGACAGGTAAATAAGTATAATAGAAGAAGAAGAAAAAATAAATAAATAAATAAATAATTCATGGTTGATAAGAGTAGATAATAAAAAGACAAGATAGTGAAATCAAGGGGCTTCGTATAGTCACTATTTTGGAACTTGAACCACTAAGTTAGTCTATTTAAAGTCCTTTGCAGCTCATCACTTGCTGTACTAGTTAAGTAGCTTTCTTGGATCTGTGCATGCACACTCTACTTCTACTACCTCACTCTGCCACCTTCATATGTTTTCATTTTATTTTAGCTAGCTAGAAGATATCCTCCATTACCAATTCACCACAAAATGAATGTAAGGAGATTTACTTTTGTCATATTAATTGTTTGATATTATTTTTTTACAACAATTGTTTAACATTTATATATCATTATTAATTGCTGATTAGTTTTATTTTGCTTACATCTAATTTTTATTTGCAGATCTTTAAGTGGATGCAAAATAGGCTTAATGGCACCAATGGGAAAATGAAACCAAGCCCTATTTCAGCTACTCGTAAGCATCAGTCTCCAATCACACCAAAATCCTCAACATAAATTTACACATTAACTGCTTATATATATACTATATTCAGTTCAAGTATGATTATGACATTGATTATACACTGTTTCTATATGCACATATATCCTACATATGGATACAACACTATTCTACATATTCTCTACAGAGTTAAGAACACAATAATGCTCACGGCAAAGAACAAAGTAATGTTCAAATATATAGAATTAAGGTTTTGTATTGAACTATTCCATTTTTCAAAAAGATAAGAAAAAGTAACATTTACAAACAATACTTGAAATATTTCTCTTTATCATGTCATGCTAACATGTGTTATAAGGACACATACTTAAAAAACCAAAAGTAAAACTTTTGTATTGAATATTTCAAAGAGCAAATTTCGACGATACATTCCCTACGTATGCATATGACATATGTTAGTGTTTCCCTTATCTATATTAATATTGCAGCCTCTTGAAGCCAAATTAGTGTGAAATATGTTGATTAATTTTCTTTTGCATTTTGTATTTATATTCCAACAGATCATATGCTGAGTGAATCTTATAAACAAGAATTCAGTGATTGGGATCAGGCAATACTTGCAATTGGAACACTTGGGAATAACAATTTGAATGAAGATTCAAATCAAAGTATTGATGAAGAGGATTCATACTCCTTTCAAAATTTCACACATGCGTTCTCTTTTGAAGAAGATGGAAATTTTCAGAATGAATTGAAAATGAATTTGGAAGAGAGTGGTAATTTCTATCCAAGCAACAATTTAATATGCAATAGGGGAAGAGAGAGTTTGGATAAAAGTAATAAGAATGAAGTTTCTAAACAATCACTTTCTTTCCTTCTTAAGAAGATTTTTGTTTGTGGAGGTGAATTGCCACCTACATCTGTGTTCAAAGATCCACTCTCTAAAGAGTCTAGAATGGAAAACGTAAGTGAAAAGCCATGAAAGCTTTTGTTTCCTCATCTTATTGAATACTCCATAAAATTCTTTTTAACCCCTCTCTCACCCCTTCCTTATCTTTTATCAAAAAAGATAAAGGAGAGAAAGAGGTTACAAAGAAACAACAATTGTATATAAACCCAAAAAAACAATTTGTATCTAAATCATATAAAAATAGATGTTAGATGTTATGAATCATGGAATCATAGTGAAGAAGATCATAATGATCAGCAAGAAAATAAGCATAAGAGTACTTGTGTGGGAGATATTCATAGAAACTCATTATAGAAATGAATAAATTGATAAAAGGTAATGATTGAGTATAATAGAGTGAAGTATTTATAGGAGTGAATTAGAGTAACTAACTCCCTAACTACTTAATCAACTTGGTAACTCTAGTTAACCTATCATCTAACTCTAGTTTATTCAGTATAATGTAATATTAGATATCATTTTTTTATGTCCACATAATATTTCTCTTATATTTAGTAGCGTTTTACTCTTTTTATTGCGCTCATGCGCATAAATTACAAACTTATGAAATTTTGATTTAGATTAAAATTAATAGATCTTCTTCACTTTTATATTGTAACAACTATATTTATTTTTTTCAATGATGCCAGCAATATAGTATAAATTGATATCTTTTTTAATAACATCGACATTCTAACAATTTTGTAGATAAAGTTATTTTAGAGTATAATTGAAAATGAAAGGCCACTTTAAAACCATGTATTTCATTTAAATAAAATATAGATGTATAGATGATTGACTGATTATTGATTTGCTTGTCAATTGTGATTACAGATTCTAAGGGCAATACTTCACAAAATACATCCATATGGTTCATGTTCAACAACGTTTGTAAGCAAGTACCTTGAAAACAATTCAATGCCCGAGTCTGATTATGAAGATGGAGATGAATATGAATATAAGTATGAATATGAAGAAGAGCTTGCAACTAGTGATGTGGAGAAAGGATGCAAATGGGTCAAGACAGATTCCGAATGTAAGTTCTATCATTGATTTGTTTATTTTTAGTATGAAATTCCTAATTTGTTAAAAAAAAATGTCCTAAGCTTTTAATCTAAAAAAAAATCTATTTTTTTGATTAAAAAATCGCTTTTTATTTTTGTAGTGTTTGTTTTAGATTTTTAAAAATTTATTTTGTTAAAAAAATCATTTTTAGCCTCAAAATGAAAAGTTATTTCAAGTAGCTTTTTCAAAATCTATTTTTTTCTAAACATAAGGAACTCAAGCATAAGAGCTTCAAATCTTTAAAAAAATTATTTTTATGATCATAAACAAACAGTAATAGCTTTAGATTTTTTAAAAATCTCTAGATTCTTTCAACTCAAAATCTATTTTTTTTAAAGTTGAAACAAACACACCCTTATTCTTATGAAAACTATGTTGTAAGATAAAAATGACATTTTTATAAAAAATAAAAATAAAAATTTGAAAATCATTTGAGATATCATCCATAAAGAAAACAAAAACAATATAGAAGAGAGAGATGTAGATGTAGATGAATGACTTAGATTACTGCAGCACATACATACATCGTATAAAAAAGGGAAGGTGCTGATCCAAATTTGAGCTAGAAAATGAGGTGATTTCACAATTTGTTTTTAAAATAAATTCATGAAATATACAATAATCTAATTATCTAATTTAAGAAACAAGAATAATCTAATTATAACACACAATCATCCTTTTCTCTCAAAAAAAAAAAATCATCCTTTAAAAAAATATCTTCTCGATTTTTTTTATACAACTAATACATTTCAATATCTGTGGTTGCAGATATCGTTCTTGAGATATAAATGTCATCTTCTCTTGTATTAGATATATTGATATTGGTCTGATTATTTATGGTCTCAACTCTGATCATGGAAGCATGGAAGTTGTCGACGTAGCTACTCTTGGATGTATGAACCATGCCAAGGAAATGTGACAAACTAGCCAGAGGATGATTCGGGAAATGTTTATATTTTAAAACATACCTTTGTATCACATGAATGTTAGAAATCACTTCCAATTTCTTACAAGAGATGTATGTATAAATGATTATCATATATTTGTGATAATTAAGTTTTTCAAATGATAACAAGCTTTTCTAGACCTATGTTTTTAATTACATATATATAATGATAATGATAACAAGCTTTTCTTATTTTTTAAATTTCGATGAAGTTTCTCGACCTATACTTTTAAACACATTCTGCCGAGTTAAAATTAAATGGAATGAAAGTAATAGTCAATATATAATAATGGTAAAAAAAAATTGCAAAAGTAAAATCAAACTCATAAAAATGTTGATTTAATTAGGATGAAGCAATCCCACCAAATTGTGGTGGTTTAGGGTTGCATCAACCATGAAGAGTGATAGATTCTACTTGAATTAGCTAATTAACTAACTATAATAATTTTGGCAGGATGGTTTTACAATTTTGCCCTCCTGGATGGCAATTTTGTAATCCAATAAGTGTTTGAAGTTTCTTAGTTGCCACATGGTTTGCATTTAGGTATATATTTCCTCTTTTACGATCGCTTCCTCATTAGTTTATTTTATGGTTCTAATTTTGCTTGCATGTCTTCAGAAAATTGTTTTTTTTTTATTTCAATTAAGGGTTTGATTTTTTGGTTTTGGGTTGTTGTTTAGCAATTCCGGTTTGTAAACACCAAATATAAGTGAAAAAAATTTGAGAGAGAAGAAATATTGTGTTTGGTCTGAGAGAGAATTTTTGTTTTGTTTTGTTGTATTTAGAATCAAAAGGAAATAATTTGCTCATCTTTAATGCCAATTTGGACCCCTTTTTTGTGAGCTTAAGAAATTTTTATTTTGTGGTGATTCTGGGTTGTTTTTGTTTGTTATTCTGTTTTTGATTGTGATGTTTCTATACATGTAACTTGTGAAAAAAATTGAATCTTTTGAGATTAAATCACACTTAGTGTAAATTGCACACAAGGTGTTTGTGAAATTGACTAAAATTGGTGATGATTCTATCAAGTGTAGAACTTTTCTCTTTTATTTTTATATGAATTTGATGATATCTGTTGTTTACTTCCCTATTATGAATCTTAATATGAAATTCTTGCAGATAGCAGTTGATGGCCGTCCTAATGTTGGCAAGTCAAGCCTTCTTAATGCATGGAGCAAAGTGTGTCCCAATTACTTTGCTCATTTACTACTATAATTTGATAATTTATTCATTTGATGAGTTTTTTGTGTAGATATTAGTATTAGCTTTGGTATTAAAAGATTGAAACAATTTACTCCATCATTATTTTATGATAGTTAATTGGCTTATGAACTCCATAATTTATTAAGGGGTGTAACTAAAAGATGTTTGTGTGTTTGGGTAAAGGGAAGTCCATAGTTGTTTGTAGGTGCTATCATAATTGTCGACATCTTCTATATATGTTAGAATAGAAGTTTGGTTCAAAAGTAAAATATATGAAGAAAGTAAACATAGAACACTCATATTTAATCATAGAGTTCAATCAATTGTGTTTACGTCTCCAACTACATAGCAGTTGTAACTTTTGTTTATTATATAGAGTTGGTTAACATTTTGTGCATTTCGTTCAGTATTGAAGGGTTGTGTTTCTCCAGAAAGGTTAAGTGTTGTTTGTTTTGGTGAATGAATTTTGGGAGATGGCTATTCAGTTGTTATGAAGAAATACTAAATTATATCACTCATACTTTGTTCCACTGGTATATTGAATTCAATTATGTTTAACTTTGTTAAGGACTCTTGAAGCAAGTTGAAACTCAGACCTTGGACATTATAATATCTAAATCACTAAATGTAAAAACCACCTGATTTGGCGTGTGGGTATATATCAGTTGTTTTATGATCACTTCCTCCTTATTGTTGTAGCGGTGCAGTCTAGACAACCAAAGAAGGTTATTCCCCCTTACTTTTCTTCTTCATCAAAGCATCGTTTTCTTCTTCAATCAACGTCCTTTCTTTATCCTTTGATGATTTTAAAATCATGATCGAATGAATTTTTGGTGTTTTATGTTCTATTGATTTCTTGGATATGCGATTGCATGTCAAATGTTTTGTTTTTGCAGAAATTTATTTGGTTCCGATTGTAATCTGGGTTGCATGTTTCCAGAAAGTTTTTTTTCTTCTGATTTTAGGGGTTTGATTTTTCGGCTTAGGTTTGTTGGTTGTTGATTCCGGTTTGGTGTTGCATGTTTCGAAAGTTTGAGTCTTTGGCTTTGTTGTTTGCTGATTTTAGTGTCTATCTCTGTCTATTTCTCTGTTGCTTGGCCTTTTTGTTTGTATCATTATTTTATAGGGTTTTTTTTTTATAAAGTTCTTCTTTACCTTTTGTCTGCATGCTAAGATTTAGTTCAATAATGACACTATTGAGTATTGACCATAGTTGACTTTTAATTTATTTTTTCGATGTCATTCATTTTTTGGAACATAATCAGGAATTCAAATTTCCAGAATACACATAAGTGACAAAATGCTATCATCATGGATACCATGGAGTTGATAAATGTGGCAAACATGTATATATCGAGAGAATTGGGATGATAGATGTTAACAAATTATGGCAAATAACCACACAAGAAAGGCTTATCAAGCATCATGTGTAAGAACAAGAGAAAACACTAAGAGTAAGATACCATGCATGTTCATTAGCAGCCAAAAGACACATAGCATCAACCACAAGTATCTTGGATGTCAATGGAGTAGTAAGCAAATTTTTCATATAGTGTTTCATAATTTACTATATGGTCTAATAATGCTGATTTGGTTACGTGGTTGTATTATTCTTCTAGGGAATGTCTAATTTCTCAAAGCCTGCAAGGTACATCTTCATGGAAATTCAGAAGATTGATAGCAATTATTATCCTGAGGTACTTTTTGCTGATCATATCTCATGAGCAGATGATTTGGATATACATGTATGCTATTAATGTGTGATTAAGTTAGATTATCTGATAATATGACAATGATTATATAGTTTTCAAAATTTACAACAATAATAACATAAAAAATTAGACAGATTCTTGAAGTTGATTAAAATTCATCTTTATTCTTGCAGACTCTAAATAAACTCTTTATTATTAATGCTCGTTCTGGCCTTAAGATGTTGTGGAAAGCGGTGAAGGAATTCCTAAGTGAACGCACGGTAGCAAAAATTCAAGTACGGATAATTAATATATCGAAGAATTTTTCATCTCTGATGCAATGATTTTGCACAACTATATTTTGTTATATCAAACTCTAGCTGACAGGTTTGAAGCTAAAAGTAAAATACATCTCCTACCTTAACCATTATGTTTTAATGCAGGGTTTAGACAACAAAGTAATTGTATTCAAGTACAAAAGGAAGAAGCACTATCGTAGAAATAATGGACACAGACAGGAATTATAACTATCCTTTTACTTTGCAATCCAATTATTTATCAAAACTTTTCGCGATTGAAATGTCTATATGTGGCTTGGAAATTAATTCTTAGGGGCGAATTATCTTACCCTTAAACTTTTTGAAAGGAGCTAAGAAATATGGGAATCCATGTTGTATATATGATGAATGTTTGCCCATAGGAACATGAGGCTTCCATGTCATTTTTTATGAATGTTTGGTTTACCAGAATTTGATGTTTGATTTGGTTTTCAACTTGTGACAGCCAAATACACGCATCCGGATAAATAGCATTATGGGCTATGAGGACTACCCAAAAGTTACTATGGACGATATAAATTTGGAATCATCATGAACATTTTGTGCATTATATGCGTATTGTATCTTCTTTCATCTATAATAGCTATTAGCAATCAATTTGCCATGGTTAGTTTCACTTTTATCAGGGATGGAGTTGTTTGAATGTTTATGCAGCTATTTTCCGTAATTTGCTCAATTTTCTCTTTGAATTATTACTTTTTTTAGTTCTCTTTACCTTGCATAGAAAGATTTGTTGGATCAAATTTAATTCCAAAATGTTAATCCTTTTTAATTGGTCCCTTTCATCTAATCTAAGGAGCAAGTATACATATATTTTGAAGTGTTTTGTTTTTTAAGTATACAAGCAAATTATAGGGTGAGAAGGGTTTGTATTGAAGAAGCTATTATTGAATTGTTTCTCACTGATGAAGCTATTATTGAATTGTTCAAGGCTATGTTTTTCAATGGACCTAAATTTATCATTTAGGCGTCGACTGTTTCACTTGATGATGAGGTTGGTGATGCTGAGAAGATTGTTGGCTCTGTTGATGCTTCATAGACTGAGGATTTTGTCTCTTGAGGCTATCTCTACCCCTGATTTGAACGATGATGAGAATCTGGATTTTGGTTCACCCAGTCTTACTACCAAGAGGAATCTCATGAAAGACTTTGATGAGGTTGCTGTGAAGAGGTCCAAGAAATCGTCCAAGTTTATTAAGGTTGTTAAGGACTGAGAAGGTGTGTTTGGTCCCATTTGTTGGTGTTTATTGTAATTGTTTGATTCCCTAAAGGTATATGTCTTATCACAGCCTTTTGAACTTGGAATAACTATATTTCGTTATTATTATTTGAACTGATCAATGTGGCGTATTGCTATGCACACTGAAATGAATACCTCATTTCTTCAAGAGCTACTAAATGGAATTTCTATGCAGCTCAACTTATCCGACTGGGAAGCCCTCAAAGAGATACTTGCCTGATTCTACCGACAAATACTGTAAGTCTATCACAAAATCAAAGAAGGGTAGGACACATCTACATTACTAAATCTATATTTCATCAAATACTTCTTTCAAATTTAATATTATTGATCATGGTCTTTTTTTATATATTCAAGTAAATTAAATCCAGTTCTGACTAAGATGAACATGTTTGGAGAAAAAGCTGATGATTTTGCACATAGCGTCCGAGAGCATGATATGTAATCTTGGAAGACTTATTTTCAATTTTTCACTTTTGCTTAGTTTCAAGGCATGAAACAAGCACTTTGTGATAGTACTTTATGAAAATCCAAATATTATGCCATTGCTTCCAAAGTAGGTATAATGCATATTTTGACATGATTGCAAAATATAGTGAAGTTGTAACTGATCGCTTGAAACTGTTATTTTACCCTGCAGTGAGACTTGGACCACAAATAACAGATACAGTAAAAGGGAAATTGAGGCTAGGAGCCAAAAGTCTTCAGGTTGGAGGAGTAGAAAAAAAATTTATGGAACTTTTTAGTGTCAAAGAAGGAGAAAAGTTGTTGAAAGCATCACAGTGTTACTTATCAACCACATCAGGTCCTATTTCTGGCCTCCTTTTCATTTCCACTCACAAAGTTGCTTTTTGTAGTGAGAAATCAATCAAGATCTCTTCACCAAAAGGAGAATTGAGTAGAGTCCGCTATAAGGTGATTTTTTTGCTTAAATGTTCATGTTAACGCTCTCTATTTCTCCACTCTTACTTTGTTTACTATTTCGGCCAGCATGTATCGTTAACGTTAACTTGTTTTAACTATTTTAGGTCTCTATTCCACAAGAAAAGATTCAGCATGTTAACCAAAGTCAAAATGTGAAGAAAGCTTCAGAAAAGTACCTAGAAATAGTCATTGTGGATGGTTTCGACTTCTGGTTTATGGGTTTCTTTAATTATCAGAAAGCTTTAAGATATCTCCAGCTGACTATCCTTCAGAAAAGCACATAGAAATAGCCACTCTAGAAGTGAAATACAATTGTTAACCCTTTCTGCTTCATCAATTATTCTTTGAAGTTGCAAAGGTTTCTATAGTATACAAATATTTTATATCATTTTGTTAATATCTTAACTTTTGGTTCTAGTATTTAACAGAGAAATTTGTTCCCTGGAGTTTAAAACTCAATTTTAAGTTTTGGTGTCATGCGCTTTGTAAGTTTCTTTTCACATTTATGAAGTTTACATTTTCCCTAAACTTGATCATCCGTGTGCAATACTTCTATTTTGTTTTTTCCTTTAACTTGCTAAAATGTAAAAAAGGCAGCTATTTCTTGAAAAATGCAGTTATTTCCCTAAATTTGGTCATTTATCGTGTACTATTTATATGAAACAGTTAACTGTTTTGATTCATTGCATAAATGATGTATTTGGTCTATATTCTAGACAAGATACATTAATTACATAATGAATCTAAAAAGTCAACTTTTCCTTATAAATAAGACTGGAGGGAGTATATATATATACACACACACGTACACATGGATATTTTTGTAATTTACTTAATTTATTAACGGGTACGGATATCCGCAGACATGGGTATCATCAAATCCGTATTCGTGTGCATAAAGTAACGGGAAGTTAAATACCCATTTATTATTCCCGCGGGTACCCATTTAGGGGAAAGGATCGCCTCCTGTTTTCTCCTGTGGGCTAATCTCAGCCATTCATTTCTCTTAATGTCAGATCAATGGCTGTTAATAAAAGGAATTAAATGGACTTTGTTTTTTTCCTTCTTGCCTTCCTCACTCACTCATAAACCAATCTCAACAATAACAGCGGTGGAGCAACTGTGATGTTTTCCATTCCTTCTCTATTTTCCATCCTTTCTACATCAAATTAAAAGACAAAACTCATCAACCGTTTAAAAAAATCAATTTATGGGTTTGATTCTTTTCTTGATTAAGAGAGAGAGCTCGGAAATTGATTTAGGTTTTAGGAAAATTGATTGCTAGAAAATTGATTTCCACTGTCTGCTCATACTTCTACTTCTAATTCTTCCTTTTCATTTTCGTTTAATTTTCCAGCAACAATTGGAACATTACACATTTGATTGGAAAATCAATTTGGTAATATATATAGTATATACATTTCTATTTCTATTGGAACTGATGGTTTTCGTTTAATTTATGGGATGAAACACCACACAACAATTGGAACCTGATGGGTTGAGCTTGGTTTGTGAGAGTTGTGAGTGAGGAAGATGATCTCACGTGAGGAAGGAATGAAAGGAAAAAGACAAAATCATATGATTTAATTCTTTTAATTAATGGCCATTGATTTGTTATTAAAAAAAATGAATGGTTGTGATTAACTCACAGGAGAAACTGGAGGAGAATTCACGGGAGACAATCCTTTTCCCCCATTTAGCTACCTTTCCCATGCCCGTGACGGATTTTATCCGCATATACCCGTGGACACAAATTTTTTCGCCACCCCTAAGTAGGATGAGGAACTCAAGGAGATGATAGACACTACCCTTTCTATGGAGCAGGATTTCGATAAAGCCTGAGCTCAAGTGGAGTGCTTATATCTCGAATATTACTTGGATTAAATGAGACTTTCTAAGACGGTGGTGATGGAAAAATGATGATTTTGAATTATGAAATGGATAAATATTTATGAAACGCATATTATTTGCACTCAACAAAATGCTTTGCAAAACTCACCATACACAACTGATTTTTTTTTCTGTGTGAATAAAAAGGGCTAAGCCCCTTCCAATTGGTTTCTTACACAAAGACATGAGAACAACAACTTGCAGCAGAAACGTACCAAACTTTGATATGTTGTATTTGTAGATAAGGCAATTATATTTTTCTTTCTCCAAGACCAATTTATAAGGACTTGGCCAAGGAATTAATACTTTCTTTCAAACTAGTTAAAAACCCGTGGGTTGAACATCGCGTTTTTGAAATATGTTGTTATACACGATAAATGAGCAAATTTAGGGAAATAGCTGCATTTTTCAAAGAAATAGCTGCCTTTTTTATATTTTAGCAGGTTAAAGGAAAGAGCAAAATAGAAGTATTGCACATGGATGATCAAGTTTAGGGAAAATGCAAACTTCATAAATATGAAAAGAAACTTACAAAGCACATGGAACCAAAACTTAAAATTGAGTATAAGAGTTTGAGAACATTAAATTTAACTCAATCTGGGAAGATATGGATGGTGATATTGACATAAGCGGTGAATGACATTGTTAATGAATGTTTTGAGATTTTATTTCAAATATCATTCTTGGTCGATTTCTTTGGATTTTTATTTGGAGGTTTCTATGCTTTTATTTCAGGAAGTGGGAAGTGGA
>Ga0315915_1008387_pt1 | contig 12073 bp, 9 predicted proteins | sample MpolbnodulesMG_FD_207738 | JGI IMG/M metagenome (GOLD analysis project Ga0315915, IMG submission 207738) | Medicago polymorpha root nodule microbial communities from Los Angeles, California, United States - branched nodules | ecosystem: Host-associated > Plants > Roots > Nodule | place: USA... | reverse complement strand
TGGAAAAATTTTGTAAACTTTGATGTAAAAGATCGTACTGATCCTTCAAAACTATATAAAAAAGAATCGTTCAAACTAAAGCCAAAGCCAAAGCCGATTTATCCAGATGACGATTATAAAACTTAAGTCATTGAAATTGGAGGATTTAAATGGTATTCAACTTTCTTAATTTTCTATTTTATATATTCAAGAGTGAATAATTGTAAATATTGATATGCCAATACAGGAATTTCATAGCTATTCATACTAGATACTCGTTGAAATTTGATTTTTCTGTTGACGACAACAATCCAATGTTGAACTTTTATGCACAGAACACAGTGGCGATAATCCACCCCATGACAACCGACTAACTAAATGTATAGGTAGGTTTTTAAATAAAGTTATTATTATTTTTTTAATTTTTTTAATTTACTAACACTAACTATTTCATTTGAGTTTATTCAGATCGACTCCACTCACTTTGTGATGGTTATCCCGGCTATGCATTTGATTGTGAACAAGGTTTTCTTGACGATGAGGGTAATGTTAAAGTAGAATTGCAGATTCAGATGTTTGGGTAAGTCCTTATGTATGAATTATGTTGGTCAATATACTCATAGAATTTTTACCATATTACTAAGTATATTGACCAATAATTTTAAGCATTGGGTGTCACTGAATTCCATGCAACTCATTGTATGATTGTTTTTAATGCACAGAGAAAATGTCTTCCAGCCTCTCCTTGTAAAGAAGTATCGAGCTGAGCTTCTTTTGACTCATATGCATATTGTGAACATAATTTGTTCTCGTTTTTTTAAGAAGACAATAGATAACTTGAAGAGCCTGATTCATGATGGAAATAAGTGGCCAAGGTATTTTTACTTTTTTTCTACGAGTAAGTTGAAAATGATATTTTATTTATTATTATGGAGTTGACAAAAGAGTCACAAACTTACGTGATATTGTTAATTTAATTAATAGATGTGTATGGTTTTACCATTTGAATTTTACTAATATATGGTGGAACGAGTAAGCATCTCGTCATTAGACCCCGTAAGCAAAAAACAATAAATATTATGAACATATATTATTCTATGTTTAGCAAGTCTTAGTTGATTAAAACTTGGTAAGTTTAAAGAATATATGTTGGGAAGCTAAATATTAGATATAAGAAAATCTAAGGTGTTTTTTGTATGTGCATACCATGATGTACATGGAAGAGTAAACCATAAGGGAATTTATCAGTATTGTTCGAGTGCACAAGAGGTGTCTTTAATATCCTTACGGAGAGATGAAAACCACTAAATAAAATGACTCCACTGACTAAAATGTGAATTGTGGAAGGACCAAGTCAATTCCACTGGCACTTCCTTAGAAATAGGAATAATTAATTACAGGATAAAGACAAAGGCACCGAAAGACACTGAAGCCAAAGGCACCCAAGTGCTACCCGAACAATGGGTGGGACTTGAGTGACTTTGTGTTTGGTGACTTTAGTGTATTTTAGAGGAAAGAGAGTGATGTTTGAATGAATAAAATAAATTATTTTGATGAGAGAGAATTATTGGTTAGGAGAGAGATAGAGACAAAGGCACCGAAAGGCACCGAAGCCAAAGGCACCCAAGTGCTACCCAGGAACAATATAGCTAAGTAAAATCAGTTTCAACAGTACAAATGTTGTACAAACGTTGTAGGAGTCTAAGTTTGTATTTGATGCTTTTGTAGGAGTCTATGTTGTACAAATGTTGTGAATTTAAATGTGATATTCTTAATCTATGAGAAATGAAATTTTGAAACCCATGTTTTGTTATTAAAAAAAAAAAGGGGCGTCACACTCCCTCAAATTTTCAGGCTGATCATATTCTAATTATTTATTTAATGGATGCAAGAATAAAATTGAGGTGAACTTTACTCTCTTTCAAATTGAAAAGAAGTCGAACAAAAAAGGAAAGAAAAATGTAGGCGAAGCATTGTGTTTGACAATCCACCGAAGATATGCAAGGGGAAAAGAAAAAAAACTGGTCATGAGATGAATGAAGTAGCTAACTATTTAGAAAGTAACAGTGAAACAAGAACATTTTCTTTAGAAGGTTCTCTCAGATATTGTTTGGAAAGATGATGTACCTAAATTGTGTCCTCATGATTAATTTGATACTGTCTGCTACGTTCTTTGTTGAGATAATAATTATCATATATTTCAAATATGCATGCAACAGGGAATTGAGCTCTTGATATGGAACTAGCTCGCAGACCATCTGGCATGTTCATATGTCAGCGAAAATATACTCTTGATATCTTAAGTGAGTGCAAAATGTTAGATTGCAAACCATCGACATTTCTGATGGAAGAGAATAAAAAACTTGCTCTTGATTCAGGCACTCCACACTATCATAGGCTTATTGATCGCTTAATTTACCTCACCATAACTCGGCCAGAGATTACTTATTATGTCCACATCTTAAGTCAGTTTATGTAGTCCTCTTGATAATCTCATTCAGACGCATTCATGCGTGTTCTAAGATACCTCAAATTTTCCCAAGAGAAAATGATGTCACCTTTGTTGCTATTGTGATTCAGATTGGCCATCTTGTCCATTAACACGAAAGTTTACAATTGGATAGTTAATTGCTTGATTAAATATACAATAATTTAACTCATCACTTTAAATAACTCAACTCACCTTTTCTATAGGAAAATATTAGATGTACTAAATAGTACAAGTTCATATCTTATTCAACGTCCCAGTTAACTCACAATAATTAAAGAGACAATTATGTTTTGACTATAATAAAAAGAAGATGCTTATGTAATTGAAAATAATAACTAAAAGTGAGACAAAATTTTTTATTTTTAATCAAAGAGGAACCCTAACATGATGTTAAGATTCCCCAAAATATATTACCAAAGAAAAAGGTGGAACACAAAAAAAGAGGAGGGGGGCTGGTTAACATGATCCTTTAAAATAAGTCCCGAAAGAACTATTTAACATTGAGGTGATAAGTCTAAAAGTTCTTATGACATCAAACATGATTACTTACACATATTTTCTTCCTTTTGTTTTTAAATTCAAGTCTAATTTTACTGATAAATATTTCATCAACGATGTTAGAAAGAAAGTAATAGGTCAATTTTGTGTCAAGTCAAAACTAGATAATGCACATATGAACACTAGTCTTGAAATTAGTGAATTTGGACATACCAATTTAACATTGAACGTCCACATAAACACTTTTTAACTAAGTTTGATGAAAATATGATAACCTTTAGATATTTTCTACTTAAAACAAATTTGTCAAAAAAAAACTTTAAGACTAATTTGTTGTTATAAATATCTAACTCAAATGATTTCAGGTGATATTTGACCTAATTTTTTTTTTCTTTGTCAACAAATCATAATCGTAGATCATGAGAATTATTTGGTGTTGCCTCATATTAAACTTCCTTTAAGATTATAGACATTTCTTAAGAAAACAATTGAATGGTTTCTATGATAAAATAAATATTCTTTTTTTATTACAAAAATAAATGTGTTTTTGATTCATATAAAATTGTGGTCTTCTAAGTCTAGTCCCACTTAAAATTTAATTGCAATTTTAGTCCTCCATTTATTTACTTCTTTTAGGTGCAAGTTTTGGGTAATTTAAAGACTTTATTTGAGGGACATAGACAGTGTAAAATAGTTTTATAACATTGTTCAATAAAAACTTGTTATATAAGCATATATTGTAATTGTCATCTTTTCAATTGAACGTCAGTTTAAAACTAATTCACACTGACATTTAGAAAACTTGCAGTGTGCATGTTCCTTTTTCTCATTTAGAAAATACAATTACATTTTAATCAATTTGAGAAAATTAAATAAGAGTAACTACTTTTCCTAAAGTTGTGAAATTAGTTTATTTTTCATCTATTTATTAGGAGTTCAGAAGGAGTGTATCCAAGAACAAAAGACCTAACTCTAGTTTAAACAAGATAATTAATTCTATTATCGAAATTTTCCCTCATTAACTTCATTGATGCTGCCAAAATGTTAAGCTTAATTCTTGTGTTTGGTGCTGGTGGATTATGTATTGTGTTGTTTTTGTTGGGGATTTCTGAGGATGAGAGGAGGAAAGTTAGTTCTGTTTCCATTGAGGATGTTCCTGCTGTTGTTGATGCTTTTCGGCAATCATTGATCATCGATGAATTGCTTCCTGAGAAGCATGATGATTATCATATGATGCTAAGGTTCTCTATATTGGTTGTGTTAATGCGTATTATTATCATCTACTATGGTGATCTTATAGATGTCCTTGTTGTTAATTAATTTGAAATGTGTTGACGACTTAAAATGTTGTCAAAATTTAGTTGTACAAAAATCATTTATCCATCTTTAGTGTCTACGCTTTACAGTTTTCTGATAGCGAGGAAGTTTGATATTGAAAAAGCAAAGCAAATGTGGGCTGATATGCTACAATGGAGGAAGGAGTTTGGTATTGATACAATTATGGAGGTAAATTATGTAACAAGATTGACCTTTGCGATGATCGATTAATTAATTGATGTCCTTGCCATTGCATCCAATGTGCTTGAAATGTCTTGTTTTCTTCAGGATTTTGAGTTCAATGAATTAAACGAAGTTGGCAAATATTTTCCACATGGCTTTCATGGTGTTGATAAGGAGGGAAGGCCTGTTTTCATTAATATTTTACGCGATAGAGTGGATCCAGAACTTCTGCCAGTTACTAGTAGGGATAGATATGTGAAGTACATCATACAGGACAGTGAGAAATTGTTTGCCATAAAGTTTCCTGCTTGCACAATTGCTTCCAAGAGGCACATAGATTCATGCACCGTAATCTTAGATGTTCAAGCTGTGGTATGTTGCCATGAATTGTTCCTCGTTGCAGTGCCTGTGAATTCCTATAACATTCAAGAATATTTATGTTATAGTTCTGTTTTTAGGAATTTTCCGACGTTCTAAACCCTGACAGCGAAATCCGATCGCTAATACAAAAGATTGTTGGTGACAATTACCCTGCTATGGTGAGCAATCTTGTGATTTTTTATGTTTTTTTTTTGTCAGTTTAGTTGTAGGAAACATTTAAAGATAAACATGTACTTTTGCCTCGCTGATTAATCATTTTTGTTCTTTTTTATGAATAATACAGACTGATCCGCAAATCTTTATTATAAATGCCAGCCCTGAGTTTAGATATCTGTGTAACAATTACAACAACTCTATTGATCCCGAAATAGCTTCAAAAGTTCGTGTATGTAAAATTGCTATATTCTCTCTAAGAGTCCATTGTGATTTGTTGATGGTTTAAAGCTGGTGACTTTGCTTGACGCCTCTTTGGAATCATTATTCAGGTTCATGGAAATAACTACCATAGCAAATTGCTAGAAGTAATCAATGCCAGGTACATAATGGATTTCTTAGACATTACTATTTCTTCGTATTTTTAGAATTGTGTCCTTGTTTTTTCGATTGACCCAGTGTACCAATTTGCATTATCGTTTGAAAGGACTAATTTTGTGAACTTAATAAAGCGAGCTGCCAGAATTTTTGGGAGGTACCTGCACATGTGCAGATCAGGGAGGCTGCCTCAGATCCGATAAAGGACCCTGGAAAAACCCTGAAATTTTGAAGGTTAGGTTATGTGTTGTGCTGTAATTGCCTTCTGATTTTTCATCAGATGATCTACTATATCAAGCTTGTTACATGCGAACTGTTAATTGTATGCGGAAAAACATTTTGCAGATGATTCTCAGTGGTAAAGCAAGGCGACCAGGGCATGCGGTAAAAGTTCTAAACAGTGAAGGCAAGGATGTTGCACATGCTAAGCTACGATGCCAAATGGTAATTTGATTCATGTGTTTCTTCAGTATCCATTTAATCTTATGACTTACAGATTATGTCACTTCTTTCGTCAGGTAAAAGGCATTGATACTTCCACAGTTGAATCGAGGTCTGAAGCTGAAGATATAGCTTCTCTAAAAGTGAAGAGTTCCTCACACGTTAGGTTGACCCCTGTTCATGCGGAAGTAAGTGTTGACCTTGTCTATCGTTGTTTTCTTAAATGCCGTAAGAATAATGAAACAAGTATAATGAAATAGGAATTAGTTATGTTTGTTGTTTATAGATAGTTTAGTCCGTTAGGTTGTTAAGTTGCTGTTTTGAGCCCATTGCCAATATAGATTAGATATATATAGTATCCAACGACTGCTAAGCTTACTTAGTAAATCCCTACATTCATGTGATATTTGTTTCTAACAATTCCCTTTATGCTTGTGTTGCTCCCAAAGAATCCTAACAATTGGTCGGACTCGGACCCGTTGGATCCGATGATGAGTGCAATGGAGAACAGAATGAGTGCTTTGGAAAAGCTAGCCAGTGAACAAGGGAAGCTTTTGACTGAGTTGAAAATAGACATGGGGCAAATCAAAGAATTGCTGTTGGAATTCATGAAAAAATCACCTCCCTCAGAAGGTGAAAATGTTGTCAAGAACGTGACAACAGCGGATGACGATGCTGAATATGTTGTTGTCAATTAGAATTAGTTTTGCCTTCAAAACTGATTTTAACTTGAAGCTAGGATTTTTAGCTTTTGACTTCAAACTTGATTTTATTTCACTCAAATCTATTATTCAACTCGGTTTTATAAATTCTCAAACTTTTTTTTTCTGTAGTACTCTATTTAGTTAAATAACAAGGTTCCATATTTTTTGTACTTGAGAATGTCTATCATGTTAAAACTTCTAAACTCGATTTGTTGATTCAACATTTGAATTGTCCACTCTTTTGATCACATGCTATTTTCTTGTTGATTGTGATTGCATGATTTTCTCACTGCAAGAAATCTGAATCCTTAAGTCTTATTTAAAGATTGAAAATAAATTTAACATAAACTGATTCTTGCTAAAGCTAAACCATGCCTAGTTTTATTTAACATATACACAATATACACAGTTGTGAAGGAGAACAAACATTTTTTTACAATGAATATACAAAGCTGAATGCAGTAGCATCTATGGGGCTCATATGATATTGGAACGCCACCAACTTTACAAGTCTTAACTAATGTTTAATATTTGAGGTCAGACAGCAATACTTGTCACCTCAGTAATTAATTACCAGTGGAACTGCAATCACAAACACAGAAACTTGTATAAGATAAAAAGAAAGTATATATTTATAGAAACAATGCATGGCAGGTAATGGATCATTGTCAAAGTTAAAATGACCTACCAACTTTTTCTTTTTTTTCTTTTTGTCGATATGTGATTGAAGCTCCACTTGCCTAGCAAGGGCATCATCAAGTGCCTAATGCCAATAAAAAGGAACAAATAAATTACAAATATGTTCTGAAATCATTATAAAATTGTGAAGTAGCAAGAAAAACAGTACCTTCTTGGCTGTAGCCAACTCTTGCTCCAGTGTACTGACATGGTTTAGAGTACTGTTGAGCAATTCCTCCATTTCAGGTGGCATGGAAGGTCTTATGCTGAGAATATTCACCTTCTCTTCTAGATCGGTCATGCGCTTCATTAGAGCCATGTGATCATCAACGGAAATGACAGGTGCTGCTTTCACCATATTTGCATCAATATATATCGAGTTACCATACAATGCAATTGCAGTCATTTTTGTTGGTATATTCCGTGTCATGCGGATGAATGTCATGATTCCCAAAACCATGGCCATAATTCTGCCGGAAAATTGATTTCTAAATCCAGTCTTGCATACATTGTTTGAAAAACCATCTGCACATCAACGGAAATAATCTACTTAGTATTTTATCTAAGTCATTGTTGACTGTGTTGATAAAAATGCAGTATGCTGATTATGCTTGACAAAATAAATTTGTCTGTAAAAATATTCATAGAACGGTATCAAATACTTTTAGAAAGTGCCTTTTGGTCATTTTGTACTGATTCCTTCCAAGATACTTCTTTGTCATTCATTGAGACCAAGGTGTCAAACTGATATGCATTACATTGTTTTGCTACCTGAAAAATAGAAAGGGAATACCCAAAAACAGGTTAGTTTTGCAGTTAAAAGTGAGTCGAATGAATATGAAATCATCATTTGTTTTACATTTCATCAAGTAATGAAATTTGTTCTACGAAACTTACTTCTGCAATAGCATGGCATGCCTCCTCGAGAACACATTCTTTGTTGAAAGAATCACATCCCTGAATATCATAAGAAAAAGAAAGGATATCAAGTTTCATAACCAAACTATGCTCTTGAAACTATAAAGTAGGAAGCTAACTACCTTTTGACACACTGCTTCGTCTTCGATGATTGTTTTCTCCACAACTTCAACTTCGGATAAACTTTTCCTTCTGCATTTTGCTTCACCGTTTTGAACCATCTAATTCATCAGGAAAAAAAACACTTCACTATATTTTTCTTTCTTTCTAATTATACAACAATTTTTTTTATCTTTCTACAGTGAAACTACCTTCAAGATTTCTGGATCATTCCATGGTCCCTTGTCAGAAAGCATGCAACCACCTTTGTCTGCACAAGTACAAGTACCCCCCAAGAACTCCGGAAGTTCGCTGTTAAACAGAAAAGCACAAGGTGTTAAATATACTAATACTAAGTAGTAATGCTATTCATATTCTGTGACATATGGATGGATTGAAAGAGCATGCTTACTAATCAATTTGATTAATGAGAAAGAGAGGGAAAAAAAACTTCAATGAGAAAGAAGAAAATATAGACCTGGCATCGATGATTTCAAGCAACTTGCTCTGGTATTTGTTACCTAGGACCTGATCAATCAATTAATAATATGGTTAATGTTTCTACTTTACTGAAATCATAAATTCAACATTACTTCAAACTGTTAAGTGTATATAAAAAAAAATACAAAATAAAAAGCTTACGTGGATTTTCGAGGTGGTTTTGGGATCAAGGAAGGACTTAACAGTGTTCCACAAAATCCTAAATCCCGATCCAGCATTGATGATGAACATACGGTTCAGGGACTGCATGAAAAGAAAAGTTGAACTAAGGTAATGTCAGAAGATTACATTTGAACCAATATGCTTGAGTAGGTAAAAATAGTACCTCAGGATAGTTGTCACCATCAATCTTCTGAAGCCTTTGGAGGAGATCTCTTGCGGCTTTATTCATACTTTTGAGACCCTGATCAACCATGCTATACAGTCAGTACTTATTTGAAACTTCTTTATTTGTATAACAAGTTATAATATGATATGGCATCCACAAAGTATAATAAGTTATTTAGTGTTGTATGATTTTGATACATACCACCCCTTGGACATCCAAGATAGTTGTGCTTTGATCAATGTGCTTCTTTGCTGCAATTGAACAAGCATGCATCTTAACATTGAATGTCTTCTCAAACTCTCGTACATGGTACTTAAGATATCGGTCCATAGTCGTTACTTGCATCAGTTTGTTTGAATCAACCAAACCCAACCTTTCTATGTAAACGGGTTTTCCATCCTTATCAACTCCATGTGTTCCTTGAGGGTAGTATTTTAGAACTTCATCTATCTCCTCGAATTCAAAGTCCTTAACAAAACCGAAAGAAATTTATGTTAGTCACATAACTAAAATGTTGCACAAAACAATATAATTATGATTAGTGTTTTTTCTTAATTTATATTTAATTTTCCTCTGAAATACCTCCATGATAGTGTCAGCACCAAATTCCCTCCTCCATTGGAGCATATCTGCCCACATTTGCTTTGTTTTTTCAATGTCAAACTTCCTTGCTCTCAAGAATCTAAATTACCATATAATACATCAATAATAGCACATTAAGAACTGTCTAATCAAAGCATAAGGTGATGCTGCAGCTATTAACTATATGAATCTCAAGGGCTACCTTAGCATCATATGATGATCATCATGTTTTGAGGGTAACAGTTCTTCTAGGATAAGTGCTTGACGAAAAGCGTCAATTGCCTGCAACTCTTCTGTATCGATTTCATCCTCGATGACAGATATAACCCTGCTGTGCCTTCGTCCCTTCTTGAAGGAATGCTTGAACTTAGAAGATGCATTTATTGCTACCTTCTTTAAGGATCCAAGCCTTGTTTTCTTTTCATCCTCCAAATATTCAATCTCAAGACCTGTTTTTTGCATAAATTAAAAAAAAAAAAACTTTTTTTTCTTCTTCTTACTAACAAAGATTTGAACAAGATGCATTCAATTTACATTGTTTTTTTGTGTCAATAAAAAGTTTCTATTTTTTTCATTTTCCTCAGCTTCATACATAAAAAACTATGTTCAAATTTTAAGCCTGAAATTTCATATTATAATACAAACATGATTATATATATAGAATAATAACAAAATATAAGAAATTGACCATGAAATGCAAAGGGATAATGAAATTGCAATAATAACAGACTCACTAACCTTTAACAGGTCGATCAATAGTATTAGGTCCAGACATAGTGTCACACATGATTATTTATTGAATCTCTTGTATATGCTTACTCAAGGTAGAAGAGAATCAACAATTCACATACATAACAAATGCCCACAATTGAACCCTCACGTGTACCTACACCTATTTGTCACAAACAAACAACACATGTAATTAATTAGAAGCTGAAAAATCAATAATTTTCTTTTACAAATTTAATAACAATCAAATAAACCTTCTTCATATTCATCATGCATGAAAAAGGAAGGAAAAAAACACAATAAATTTATTACATACTTAATGAATTATAATCAAGTGTAGGTGAAGCATCTGAAATATTAGAATCTAAGGGGGCTTAAAATGTACATAAATCACCATTACATGTAATGAAGAAGATATAAATTAATTATTTAGAGAAATAAAAGGAAGAAGAAAATGCAGAAAAATGAAAAATGAAAAATTATATCAATAAGATATGATTCAACTTACCTTGAGACAAATATGTGGGCATTACAAGAAGAATAGGTAACGTAAATTTATGATCCAAATATATCAATAAGATTGAGGCCATGATATGAGGGCTAAAATTGGAAGACAGGTTGGTAAAACACATATTTAGAGTTTGCTGTTTTCTGTTTGTTTGTTTGTTTTTTCAGTTTTCTTTTTGCTACTAACTAGAAGGAAATAGATGGAGATATCGTGTTGGCGAAATGCATGCCACTCCACTAACCAAATTCATTCTATGTTTTTTGTCTTTCTCTTTTTCTTGTTTAATGTCATGTTATTTTAGGTTGTCTTTAACATAATATATACGGTTTCCATAGCTTAGTTGGTAAGTTCATCCATTATTATATGCATGGGTCGGAGTTCAAAACACAGACACCCCATTTATTCATAAAAAGAGTGAATTCTAGTCACTAGACTACTTGACAAAAAATAAAATAACAAAATATATACGGTTTTCTTTTGTTCAATTTTATTTATAGTATTTTAATATGTTAATTTAACTTTTTTTTGTTTAACTAATTCGAGTTATGTTTAGTTTAATTAATTTAAAATAAATCTATTTAAAATATGGTTGATTAGTTAGTAGTTAGTAGTTATGATTATTGATATTGATAAGGTGAATCATTGCATCTTAAAGTTTATCCTTGATTTTAATTTGGTCTATTTTTGCTTTCAATATAGACACTTCCATTCTCATACATCCTTCTGAAGTTATTAGTTAACAGATCTTCCTCGCAAGGAAGTTAGATTTATTTTATCGCAATTGACATTTGAAGAAGATAGGTAAAATAAGAGTGAAATCTTGGGAGGTTTGTTAGATATCAAATATTTTGTATTTATGTGTATTTTTCTTCTTCATAAGAATCTAATCGAAAGATTAAACACAAGCTGTGTTGGAACATTAGTGTGATGTTTAAAAATAAATTGGAAGATTAAACACCAAGTAATTATATTTTGATCTAATGTTGCGTGAATTAAAAAAATAGAGTGTGGGGTCCCACATAAAATAGAACTCACACATTAGTAGTATTTAAATTGTGGTATTTAATTTTAAATACTTGATAATGATAAAAATAACAGTAATTATTATTTTATTTGAAAATATCACTTCCCATAAATTTAGCTTATGGTCGTTGTGATAAGAATAAGAATTTAATTGAATTTCTTATATTTCCTTCATTCAAATC
>Ga0315915_1008386_pt1 | contig 12076 bp, 7 predicted proteins | sample MpolbnodulesMG_FD_207738 | JGI IMG/M metagenome (GOLD analysis project Ga0315915, IMG submission 207738) | Medicago polymorpha root nodule microbial communities from Los Angeles, California, United States - branched nodules | ecosystem: Host-associated > Plants > Roots > Nodule | place: USA... | reverse complement strand
GGTGAGATTCACATTCAATAATAATAGATATACAATTCATCAACGGAATTTAACAACATAAACAACAACAACTAAACAACAATAATACTTCACATAATTCTTCAATTATTTCTGCTTGACATTAAAACAACGACAACAACTCAACAACTCAACGACGACAATGAATACGCGACAATGCAATGACACAACAACAAATTGACTATGCAGTATGCATGTGGTACCAATAAACGTGTTAGAGCACAGGCTCTCAATTCAACGTGTAGAGCATAAGCTCTCAATTCAACGTGGTATGAATGATTAAACATTCAATAGGGCATAAGCCCCCAACTTTATATGAGTATGCATGGACTCAACAACATATTCAACAACAACGTACAACTTCAATGACATTGACGACAACAACGACAATGACAACAACAACAACGACTTGCATAAATAATAAGGCGTTAACACGACTTAATGCAACAACTTCAACGTAATCATCACTTAGCAACATATTCAAAAACAATATATAAATATATCCACATAAGGTTATATATATATAAATCATCCATCAACAATATTTTCACAATTAACAACATTATTCTTTGCAAATAAACAATGATTTCATTCACACACTTATAATTACGAAACTCAAGCATTCATACCTTAATTAAACTCCTAATACTCAAGTTTTGAAGTTTAGAAGCAAACCATAAGTTTTGGGACGACTTGGAGATAGTTATGCTAAGTTTCCTTAAAATTTCTCCAAGACCTACTTGGAGTGTTTTCATCATAACTCAAAATTCACAAAACATTTTCAAGTTAAACCAAAGCCATTGGAAAGCTAACAAAATTATCTAAAACTTTCATGTTTACACCAAAGGCTAATTCAAAACAGAAACGTGTGAAAAAGACGCAAGAACATGAAAAAGGGTATATTGTCACTGTGCAATTTCGCTAATGGCGAAAATTAGGCTATTAGCGAAATCGTCTCAGACAGCTTTCGCCAATAGCGAAATTTCCCCTGCTGTTACGATTTCTGCACCATTTTTCACCCAAAAACCCAAATTTCATCTACCTAAATCCCAAATCTGATAGGAAACATTACCTAGGATTATTCTACAACCTAAACATCAATTTGTACACTAATTCATTGGATTATCTACATGTTCTACAATCAATTTCAATGCAAAACCTAATTTCTCTAATCATCAAAATTTAACAACAACAATCATGTTAAACCTTTTTCAGAATTATAGAACCTAAAATTAGAGAATGATGGTCCCACCCTTACCTTAGATTAGGTGATTGATTTCTACAACCTTCTCTCTGACTCTTCTCTTGGCTTCTCTTGGTTTTCTCCCTTTTTTCCCAAAAGCTTGTTTTACGTAAAAACTTGTCTGACTTCTCAGTTTCTATTTCTCTTAATCTCAACATATTCTCTTAATTCTACTTAATCCACTTATTTCTAATTAATTCTAATTCAGCCCCTTAAAGTCTAATTATTCTAATTTCCATCATATCCTACTAAATAATAATATAAAGCCACTTAATAAAATATTAATACACAACAACATATCACTTATCAACATAAATCATATAAGTCATATAAAAGACTCTAAACTCAACCAAAATAATCAAATAAATAAATAGGGCGTTACAGTTATACTGTCAAAGGGGTTGTACAAGTGGGACGACTTCAGTTCCTTCTACTCCGGTGGTATTTGCAGATCTCCTTTGGTAGAAAAATGTTCCTCTAAAGGTCTCTATTTTTAGTTGGCGCCTATTTCGGAAGAGATTGTTGATAAGTCAATAATTTAGTGCTTTTTAGTGTTTTATTTTATTAGATTTTATGTGTTTTTAATTACTTTTTAGAACTATTTTACTTCAAATTTGTTTGATTTTACTTCAGGATCAAATATGATGAAAGATCAAGTGTTTGATCAAAAGAATGGATTAAGATGCATGATTGAAGCTTGTTTGAGAAGAAAGCTAAAAAGAGGAAAATTCTGCCATATTTATGTGCTGATTTGGTGCATACTTATGTGCTGATTTGGTGCATATTTATGTGCAGATTTAGTACAATTATATGTTCTGATTTGGTGCAAATTTATGCACCGATTTAGTACAAATTTATGCTCCGATTTAGTGCAATTTTATGTTGTTCCTTTAGCTATAAATAGAGGAGACATCAGACTTGTATAATTCATCTTTTGTTCTTGGGAATTTTATGTGACAACTATTTCGATTAATAAAAGTTCTTACTTTTCTTGCTTTTTAATATTCTTGTTATATACTTTCATGTTCTTCTTCTTCTTAATCTCTATGTCTACGATGAACATGAGTGAGTAGACTTCTTTGTCTTGGGATTATTGGATGAGTCTAATGACCTAATCCTATTCAAACCAAGCCTAGAACTCTAATTTTATCTAAACCTTATTTTTTTAATCTAATCTCACCGTTCTTAATTCTTATTTCAAATACTAACCGTAGTATCGAAAGAAGAAGGTTAGTATTGGACATGTGAGATTAGACAAAGTTTTTGAAACATGAGAATAGTCTAGAAAACCTTGAGACCTTAAAGTTTCGCTCTTAATGGGTTTCAACAACGATCAACCATGAGAATAGGTGTGGTTGTTGTTGAAACACACTCATTGATTTCGAGAGAAACTTTGATATGCTTTAGAGAAACCGGTCTTTAGAAACAGGTCTAACATAAAATTAGTATATGGGTTTGGATTGTGAAAGATTTGTCATTATGATGAACCAGTGATCCTGAGGCTCTTTTTATTATTAATTTTACAACAATATAAATCCCAACTTTTAAAACCCTAATCTTTCAGCTAATCATCGTTAAAAAGAGATTCAATTTACATAACTCCCTGTTGGAACGATACTCTTTTACTACTTCGGCAAAACCGTGCACTTTCGGATTTTACGACATCAATTGCCTAAAAAGGCTAATTTATTTTGAATGGGGATTATTCAGCATAATGTTCAGCGGTGTGTTACCGGTTGCGGGGAGATCGAGTCAGGCGCTCACCTATTTTTGTCTTGCAGCATTTTTGGGCAGGTTTGGCACCTTGTTCGGCGTTGGTTGGGTGTTCATTGAGCAGACCCCTTAACCAGTGTCAACCACTATCTTCAGTTTGATACTTCCTCAGGTCTTACAAAATTGCGGCGTTCTTTTATGTATTTCATCTGGTTTGCAAGTTCTTGGGTCATTTGGAAGGAAAGGAATGCGAGAATTTTCTGTTCAAAAGAGAGCACACCTTACCAGCTCTTGGAAAACATCAAGCTTCTTTCCTTTTGGTGGCATAAAGCATGATTTGTTGTTTATCATTTTAAGTTTCATGATTGGTGTCAAAACCCATTGCTATGCTTGGGTGCTGGCTAACATTTTTATTCTGTTTCAGACTCTGATGAAATTATTGACTATTATCTTTGGCACATCTTGTGCTGGAGGGATAGGTCGTTGGTTTTAATATATCTCATTTTGATTTGTTAAAAAAAAAAGAACATACTAATGAGCACCGTATATGGACGGAACACCCAAACATCTCAAACTTAAAATAAACTAATAAAAACATCACTAACTACCACCATACAATATTTAATATTCAACTTGAACATAATTAATATCCCATTATTTCCTCTAAAAGAAAGTAATCTTCCATTATTTATTTAAATGGAGAGCAAATGCATTAAACATAGATATAACTAAATGTTATCATGGGTTCCGTATAACTTGTTGTCGCACGCGCACATTCATATCTATTAGGGGTGTTTGCGGTCCGGTTTGGATCAATTTTGACGCAAAAACGCATCCGGTCCAAAGATAAAATTATATGCGGTTCGGTTTTAGATGATTAATTTTAAAAAACCGATCCAATTTAATTCGGTTTAATTTGGATCGGTTTTTGGATATCCAAATTACAAATTGTAACTTTTTTTATTAATAATAATCTTATAAAAATATGATAAAATAATAGGTTTGATAATATAACATGATTTATAAAAAAATTAATAGTATGAAATAAAAATGATTGATTATCTTTGAAACATATCAAATAGAAAAAAAATTGATTAACTTAAACTCGTGTAGTTTTAAAAGAATTAAAAAGAAAAATAATAATGGCTTAAATATAATATATTATACTTATAAAAATGGAAATATATATTAAAATATATGTATGCGGTTCGGTTTGGTTTGATTCGGTTTTGAATAACCAATCCAAAATCTGATCCAATCTGAGCGGTTTCCATAAAATGATATCCAAACACATCCAATATTATTCGGTTTTGTGCGGTTTTCGGTTTTTTTGGATCAGTTTGTGCTTTTAATTTGGATCGATTTGGATTTGAAGACCCTTAATATCTACGGTTTGCAGATAGCAGTCTGTGACACAGAAACCTTCTTGACAAAACCTTAGGCTTCTCATATTTTCTTTTAGACACGATCTCTTTTCCAACTTCCTCAACATTCTGTCAAAAATTATTAGAAGTAATCATAAATTATTGATAAGTTGGTTAAACTATAATTATCATGTTTCTTTTATAAACTTCAAATGCATATGACACTACTAGAAAAAAGACATTTAACATCAGAGATTTCACATCAATGGACCAATTACTTGATGGCAAAAGCAACGTGGTGGCATTTTTGTAATTAAATTGAACTCTGCAAAGGGTTTTCCCATCAGTTGAGAAATACCTGAAGAGGAAAATAATTATCAATGAATTTTGACATCAGCAGATATAATACCTGAGGGGAATTCTATCACACTTTTAACTTAAAACTTTCCCTTTTCTCTTTCTTCAGATCACGTTTCTTCTCTTTCTTCAGATAGCTAGCGTACGCGTTTCTTCTCTTTCCCTCTTCAAACAAACCCTAAATCTCACTCACTAAATCAACAAACCCAATTCAATCTGTTCAGCACGAACCCAATTCGTTCTCATTCACGAACCCAATTCGAACCCAATCTGTTCCTCAATCTGGAACCCAATCTCGATTTCCAAATGGGTTGGCCACTGTGATTCTGCAATTCGACATTCACTGTAAGTTCTCAAACCATTTGAACTCGTTTCGACACTAAGTTCTCATTCACGAACACTATTAACATTGTAAGTTCTCGTTTTGACATTTTTGTTCTCAGTTGGAAGTTGTGATTCACGCACATCTCCGGTTCGTGAACCCATAGCTTTGAAGATATCAGAACTGGTGTCTCTGTTGGAAATTGTCGTCCTCGCTCACCGTTGTTCTTGTCGTACGCCGTAAGTTCTCACCGAGTTAAGGTTTTTGTTTTTTTTTTGTTTGGTGTCTGATTGCTTAAATTTCGATTACTTGTTACATAATGAATTTGTAGTGATTTTTGAGGTAGTGATTTTTGTTATGCGCTGAAACTTAAATTTGAAATTTTTAGGGTTTGTATTTTACTATTATCTGAATTCTCAATTGTTTTTTGTACTAACTAAATTCTCAATCTAAACTTTGGAAATGACTTAATTTGTTAGCAGAGCTCACAAGCACATCTCTTACATTGCTAATTAGGAAGATAGCAAAAAGGTAGCTATAGAAGCTGATCTCAAAAAAATAGTGGTAATTACTAACCTGATTCTCAAAAAGATAACATTATATTTCTTGTCTAGCTAGTAGAACAAGCAGTTTAATGTTGAGATATTTGATGTTTAGTTCCTTTTGTCCATTATGTGCATCCTGTTAGACCATGCATGATGAAAATAGAGAATGCAGATTTTTTTTAACTGTAGAATCAAAGCTTAGTACGCATCCCAATTCTTTAATTTAGTATGTGTTAATTTTCAGAACGTAGTCATGGATCATAGGTGGATGAAAGCTTATCGATTAGGTCGTGAGTATGATAATGGAGTGACTGAATTTCTTCGGTTTGTTGAAAAGAATCTTCCTAACACTGAGGAAGTTTTTCCATGTCCTTGTATTTCTTGTGGGAACTGGGACCCAAAACTTAGCAAGGAAGAAATTAGGGACCATCTAGCTTCGATAGGGATTTGTCAAAATTATACCCAATGGATATGGCATGGTGAAACTATGATGCCAAGTGTATCCTAAAGAGAGGAAGGCAGTGTAGATATGGATGATAGACTTGAAGACATGATATGTGATATATGAGAAGAATCATTCAAGAAAGCACATGTGTATGATAATTTATGTAAAGATAAGGAACAACCTTTGTACCTAGGATGCACAAAATTTTCCCGGTTGTCAGTTGTGTTAAGATTGTTTAATTTGAAGGTAAAAAATGGATGGAGTGATAAAAGTTTCACTGAATTGCTTGAATTGTTGACAGAAATGCTTCCAGAAGGTAACACAATTCCGGATCATCATTACGAGGCCAAGAAAGTATTGTGTCCAATGGGTATGGAGTATGAAAAAATACATGCATGCCCAAACGATTGCATCTTATACATAAAAGAGTTTGCAAACCATGATCAGTGTCCGAGGTGCAAGGTTTCACGCTACAAAAAGAAAGATGGTGATTCTAGTGATGAAGTCAACACAAAGGGTCCTTCTGCAAAAGTGTTATGGTACCTACCAATAATTTCAAGGTTCAAGAGATTGTTCTCTAATGTAAATAACACAACAATTGAGGAAATTGTTTCAAAGTAAGTGTATTTTTATGTTGAATTTGTTATATTATAAATCCTATAACACTAAAAGATAGAACTTACTTTGATGATTTTTTTTGACCAAGTGCTTTGGAGGTTCATCAATTAGAAAACGAAAAGAAAAAAAAGGCTCAATGGCTTCGTCCTAAGGTATGTGTAGACAAGATGGTTACGTTCGTAGTAATTTTTTTTTATATATCTATTCACTATAGAAAAATTAAATTCGTTTGTAGGCAAGGGTGCAACCTAACACAAATGATTGTGGATATTATGTGATGAAGAATATGCTAGACATCGTCTCTGCTAATATTACTAACTCTTGGATGAAGGTATACCATATGTTTGCACCATATATATTTCCAAATTAAGATAGACATATCCTTATTTTTATTAATTACTTATTTTAATCTATTGTACAAACTGTAGGTATTCAATGATAATACAACATTGACAGAAGATGAGCTGTATGATTTGTGAAACGATTGGGAAACTTGTTTTCTTGACTTGTGTGGAACTTAGGATTTATTAAGATATGCTTCAATGTTTAATTAGTATTGTTGGTTTGTTATTTCTACTGAGAGATCTGTTGGTACTTGAAGAGAGAGACCTTTTTTTTGTGTTTTGGTACTGCTGGGAGATCTGTTATTTCTAGCATGACTACTTGTTTTGTTTTGTGTATGAACCTTCTTGTTTGTTGTGGATGTACCCTTCTTGTTTTTTGGTTGCTGGTGACATAGACTTTTTTGAAGGTTTTGTTTGATTTAGAAGTATGGTTGTAGTTATAAGTATTAAATCTTGTCAAATTTTGTCAATTCAAATAAAAAAAGACAGATTTTATTTGGTACTGTACCAGGCTAGTAAGCATAAAATGTAAAAAAAAGAAAGTGGTAATTCACATCGGTGCGTATCCACCTGATGTAATAGGTGTTTTAGCAAACTGAAAATCACATCGGTATAGATTATTGCCGATGTGAATTACACATATGTGACATCGACTACCTTTGTACAACCGATGTGAAATCCTATCTTTTCACACATATCAAATCTGTTTAGGACATATCACAACAGTTCTATAACCAATGTGACAAGTGACTGACATATAACATCAACTTTAGTTACATCGGTCGCCACCCGATGTAAAATGTCATTTTTGTAGTAGTGTGATAAGTATAAAGTTTTTGTTCATGATTCCCATGAATTAATGTCCTAATAATAATAATAATAATAATTAAATTTAACTTAAAAAATATCAAATAAAAAACAAGTAATAATATTCAAGAAATACAAATAATGTACACATGTACATAAGAAGGATAACAACCCTTCATAATTCAATTCCTTTTGAATTTAAATTTAAATGTCTCTAGAGGATGACATGAAATAAAAATCCTCTAGATAGATTAGAAAAACTAAAATAGGGAAGATCTAACCCAATTAGAGAGTAAGTAGTAAAGAGAGTGTTGTTGGCAAGACTCATTTATGAAAAAGGAAACATGCACCCTTCAAAAATGATGATTTAGATATATAATAGAATTATGGTTTTGGTTACTATGAAAGCCTGAAGTATATAGAGAAGGTGTTATTCCTCTCTCTATACAGAAAACAATCTTAGCCTCTCATCATGGGCGGAGCCACTACCCAGCTAGTCCGGGCACTCGTCTGGGCTCAATCGATATTTTCCTCATACTATGCCCAACCCAATAGCACATTAACCCACTGAAAAAACAAAAAAAATAGGTCAACTCTAATATTTTTCTAGTACGCGCACACAAAACATCAAAAGCTAGAAACACTCTTCAGCTCTGCCTCTTGTGCATTCTTCAGCTCCCTCTCTTTTCTTCTTCAATCTCTGTTGTAATTTGGTTGATAAACTCTCAGTTCTCACTCACTCTAAAGGTAAGCCAATTGATTCTCTAATATCGGTTCGGGGTCGTTCAAGACTAGAAGAGAGGACTGTCACTAATCTTCACCATTCCCGTACAAAGATTTTTTATGTTGCTATTGACAAAATATGTGTGGACATGGATCACCACTTTAGTGAAGGATGTAACATTGTCCTTGATTGCTTCTCATGTCTTGACCCGAAGAACTTTTTCTCCAAGTTTGATGTTGATAATCTTGCTCGTCTTGCTGATATTTATCATGCAGACATTTCTGATGATGACCGTGAAACAATAAGGGAGCAACTTGGCACCTATGTACTTCAAGTGAAAAGGCATGCTTCTTTTTCTTCTTGTGAAGATGTTCAAAGTTTGGCTATGAAGATGGTTCAAACTGAGAAACATTTAATATTTCCATTGGTCTACAAACTCATTGAGTTGGCGTTGATATTGTCGGTGTCGATAACATCCGTTGAAAGAGCTTTTTCAGCAATGAAGATTATCAAGACTAAATTGTGCAACAAGATCAACGATGTGTGGTTCAATGACTTGATGATATGTTACGTCGAGAGGGAGATATTCAAGTCAATTGATGATGTTGATATTATTCGAACATTCATCGCAAAGAGGTCTCAGAAAGGGCATTTACCTCCTAATTTTATTCAGCACGCTATTGGTAGGTTATATTTCATCTCTCTTATTTCAAATTGTACTTTTGTTGAAAAAATGACGACCCTCTTTTATTTTGATTTATGACTATTTATATATATATATATATATATATATATGTGTGTGTGTGTGTGTGTGTGTGTGTGTGTGTATATATTATGTCACATGTGAATTTGCGATAAATTTTTTGGTCGGACTCTAAAATTTATGGCTCCACCACTGCTTCACATATCTCATATTAATACAATATTCATATATTTCTATATATATTTTGCCATTAAAAAAAATAAATACATCGACTCTGGGTATAATTCCCCAGAAGTCTCAAACCATGTTTAAATTTCGATATACTAATATTATAATACATTAACCATCATCGAAATTGAGAGTAAGACTTATAGGTAAGTATGGTAAAAAAAAAAAAATGGTAAAAAAAAAAAATTGTTTTTAAAGTCTTTAATTTTTTTTTTGGGTCAAGTAGCCTAGTGGCTAGAACTCACACATTTTAAATGTGGAGAAGTGGAGTGTCCGGGGTTCGAACCCCCTGCATAAAATCTGCAATATCCCTATCAATTACTGAGCTAAGCTCACAGAGATTTTTTAAAGTCTATATTATATGCATTGTTAACGGATGGACAACAAAGATACCTGAAAATCTTCATAAGCTTTTTTTGGTAGTGTTACAAAGTAACGAAGAAAAAAAAAAGAGGGAGACAAAATTAAGTTCCAAGCTTATCTCTCAGAATGAGAAATTCCATGCCAGGCGGAGGGCAGTTGCAGCTAACAGAGCACCTTGCATATGATCCCTCCTTAGCCATAAAATCTGTACACATATTTTGTTCCCTAGAAACATGCATCAATGTTGTATTTTCATTTCCATGTAAAGCATCTCTAATATGAAGGATGTTAGTAGCTAAGTGTGCAAGGTATGATCACGACCAGCAGTAATCATGTCAACTATTTCCAAACAATCACTCTCACAGATAATGTTGACATAGCCTTTTATACTACAAAAACAAGACCTATCTGAATAGCACATAACTCAGCTAATAACGCATCATAACATCCAGTATCTGCAATGAAAAAGATCAAACAATGTTATTAATAGTGTGAAAAAGATGCAATAAATATAACAATTTATCATTAGAAATTGTATTGTTGGGTTCGATTCTCAGGGGAACAACGCTTGGTCAATGCGCATGCCTCTATGCATGAGCCGGATTAGTCGCCCATCATTGCAAAAGTTAAAAAAATCTGTTTTGTAGGTTAAGTACAAGAAAAAGTAGAGATTGAACGCAACAAAAAAGTGCATACTTATAAAGTTACACATCTAATCGTTGAGTAGTTGAAAGACCAACGATAATAATTAAAAAAAAAAAAAAAAAACTCATTTCTTTCTTTGGGGAGAGGATTCGGTGCCTTTGGCTTCGGTGTTGGCTTTTGTTCCTATCTCTCTCTAAACCATTAATTCTATCTCATCTAATTAATTTATTTTAATTATTCTTCCAACCTTCTCTCTCATCTAAAATAAACTAAAGACACCGAAAGACACCGAATCCTCTCCCCTGTTATCCACCGTCCCTTCACAAATTATTGCAGCAACAATTACAACAGTTGGCAATAACTGAGATCCCACACAATATTCCGATTCGTTTTGATTTCTTTTAAATTTGATTCACTTCAATGCTCTATACATAAAACCGCGTAATTGTTCTCATTATTCACAATAGTTGTTCTCATTCTCGCTCTGAAATAAAGAAAAATTTTCCTGACCAAAAAAAAAAAAATAAAGAAAATTTTCAATGAAGAACAACAACACTTATTAGCTATGAGAGCGTGTCTATATATAAAGAAAATTTCGCCTCTAATTTAAATTGCACATTAAATTTGATTATTTTTAATGACAAATCAATATAATTTTTAAATGTATATCTCCCTCAGAAAAATTTCTATTCTATATCTATTCAATAATTATATCGTTTCCTTTTTATTATTTTTCTTAAAGAATATTTATTGATTTGTTTTTAAATACATATGTTGATTTCCACCAAAAAAATATTAGATTTATTGAATTCTTTTTTCGGTCATTGAATGATACTTTTGTAAATAGCAATCAAATAATTGGATCAATTCCCCTCAAAGAAAAATTGGATCCATTTTATTGCCATTTATCGTATGAAATGGATAGGATTTCAAATCATTTTTATCGTATCATTGATTTATGCTAGAATTATGATTGGGTTTTTTTCTTGCGGATTTTCGTATTTGACATGTTAATATTATTTTTTACTTAAAAAAATGTTATTAAAGTGGATTTTGAAAAAGCGTATGACTCGGTTGACTTCAAGTATTTGGACTCTGTCATGGCTAAAATGAATTTTCCAAGAATTTGGCGGAAATGGATTTTTGAATGTGTTGGAAGGGCAATAGCGTCGGTTTTAGTGAATGGTTGTCCCACAGAGGAGTTTCCTATGGAGAGGGGCCTTCGTCAGGGCGACCCTTTGTCTCCGTTCTTATTCCTTTTGGCTGCAGAAGGGTTTAATGTCCTCATGAACGCGGTGGTAGGGGCGGATTTGTTTCGAGGGTACGGTGTTGGGCAAAATGATGAGGTGCGGCTGACACACCTTTAGTTTGCGAACGATACTATTATTATTGGTGAAAAGAATTGGCAGAATGTGCGTACAATGCGAGCCCTGTTGTTACTTTTTGAGGAGATTTCGGGGTTGAAAGTGAACTTTAACAAAAGCATGTTGACGGGTGTAAATATTCCTGATACTTGGTTGTCCGAGGCGGCTTTGGTGATGAACTGTCGTCGGGGTTCGATTCCTTTTGTCTATCTGGGGCTGCCTATTGGTGGTGATTCTAGGAAACTTTATTTTTGGAAACCTGTTGTCGATCGC
>Ga0315915_1008383_pt1 | contig 12081 bp, 4 predicted proteins | sample MpolbnodulesMG_FD_207738 | JGI IMG/M metagenome (GOLD analysis project Ga0315915, IMG submission 207738) | Medicago polymorpha root nodule microbial communities from Los Angeles, California, United States - branched nodules | ecosystem: Host-associated > Plants > Roots > Nodule | place: USA... | reverse complement strand
ATATAGCAAGAAAGAAACGAGATCGAAAATCAATTGAACGGAAGAAGAAGGAGGATTCAAGTTTTGTTATTGTTAAACCAAAAATTGAAGGTTATGGTGTTTTTCTTGAGTTGTAGTGCGATAACAATGGTGAATGTGGAAGAGGTTGGAGATGAAGATGGTAGGGAGAATGTTAGCCATGAGATTAGACTTGAAAAAACTTCAATCCTTTGATTAATATTTTGTAAATCAGTCTGTTAATAACTAATGAAATTTCAATCCTTTCTTCTGATTAATTCTGTTAGTCAAACAGTGGAGAATGATTTTACAAAGTAAGGCTGTAAAGGAATGGTGTTAATCCAGAATTCCAGATCTAGGTAGGAAACAATATTTTATTGAAGAGGAAATCCCAAAAATGACCCTGCATTTAAATGAATTACTTAACTACAATTTACCTCCAACTTTAGGTAACCATTGTACAACCACCTACAAATACAGGTCATGTAGTTATAAAAAAAAAAAAAGTCTTTTATATGGTCTCCTACCGTGGAAGACCTATTCACCTCATGCACCCTAAACGGCGCCGAAAATTATATTCAAAGATACTTTTAAAAAAATGTTTGGCTAACATATGAAATTATTTCTTCCTTTAATTGGGAATAAAATATTGGAAATATGTAAATTATTTGTTTCGAGAATTATTTTCCACCCAAGAATAAAATTATATAACCCTAGTAACAAAGACAGGGATACAAATTCCCCATCCAAATATTATCAGAAATCTAAAGAGATAACTTGAAACAAACCCTAAACTACTTTTTTTTTTGTTGAAGGAAAACACTAAACTACTAAAAGTAACTTTTCATTTTCAGCTTATTTCAACTTGTGAATAAAAAAAATTACATGCTGGGTTCTTTTTTTTTTGAAAAATTACATGCTGGGTTCTTAAAAACCCCAAAAAATGACATAGGCATGTGAGGATTATATAGTGCAATCATTCATGACTTCAACACATTCTTATGCATACTATCACAAATTAATATCCACCAGCACAGAATACATCATCACATCCATGCAAAGACAAGTACTAAAGTAATTTGTTTCTTGTTCAACTATCTTGTATCCTATCCTAATAGAAAAGCTTTCTCCAACATATTCATGCTTTCAATATACTAACTTTGAACCACCAAAACAAAAGGCTAGAAACCACAAATACTAACTATACCATGTCCGCATGTGCTGCTGCTGCCTCTTCATCAAGACCATCCACATCCGCATCCACATTCTCGTTTTTACCCTCATACTGCGCATTAAGTTAAAGTGCTATTACAAATGCATGCTACAAGTATCAGTAAACAAAATTTACCTCAAAGAAGAACTAACCTGCGAATAATTGCTGCGGGGAATCAAATCTGGGGCAAGCATGAGAGATATGCCCTTCACCTGTAATGCCATTCCATTATCATTTTCTGTCCTTGAAGTTTCATTGGTATCAGTTCTGTTATCATGCTCAATATCAACTTCGTCGTCGACAACATGAGCTGCCATGCTAGTTGACGGCATTTCAATCCTGGATTCCTTCGGCTGTATATTCATGGTTATGAAAGGAAAAATGTCAATGATGATGACCACAGTAACCTTTTGAAAATCTTATGTAGTTCAAGATATAAAACTAGCTGTTTAATGTATGACTGTAGCAAAAGAAACCGTCAACACAAAAAGAATGCAACATATAAAAACAAGCTTCGTTTTCTCAATAGCCAGCAGAGGCAGAGCTGCCATGGAATTAATTGAATTAGTACCTTTTCTGAATGAATGTTGTTAGAAGAATTCCATATTCCTTTCTTGTGCTTTCCTTCAAGATCTTGGTGCCTAGTTACTTCAATTCCATTATCAGGGGCCTCCTCACAACTCTTGTCAATCGATTGAGCAGACAAACTCAATCGAGACCGCTTTCCGCTTCTTGCTGTTTCTACTGAATGCCCTGCATGCACGTTTGTGAGACATCAGCAAAATAACAAAAGTGCATTTCCAATAACCATGCTCAGTGGCAAGATTAAGGGAAAAATTGAAGCATATTATTTGCACTGCAAAGAACAACATTAAAAATGTCAAAAGAACCGAGAGCAAATGTGCTTATGTCCAAATAAAATTATTAGTATATGTAAGCAAGCTAACAATCAAATATTACCCAAATTCAATTAGCAGACCATCTGGTTTAAAACGACAATCAAAATCTGTAATAAAATTGTGAATATGTGTCTTTGGCAATCAGCAATGTATCAAGCAATCTTTCATATACTCTAGTGCAAGGTCGGGAAAAATTAAATATTTACTTCCATATACACAGACCTTTATGTTCTTTCTTTTTCAATATGAAATGAAACGAGAATACGAGGTGTTAAATTTTCCGTTTATGATTAACAACTATTAACATCTAAAATTTTTAAAAACTAGAAGTCCAGAATCATACAGGTTACAAAACATAAGCCCTCAACAGCCAAATCTACATTATTCACAATATACAAAAAGTCAGATACTAACTTCAATTATAAGTTGTCTGAATATATCCATCCCCCACACAGATGAAAGACATTTTCAGTTTTGCACTACCCAATGTTTTGCTTAGCAAAGGTCACATTATTTCTGAAAATCCAAAATAACTATATTTACCAAACTACTACCTTGTTGTAACTCTTCCACAGAATCTCGTCCTGCATGCAGCCTTTTTCTGCCAGGAGATCCGCTGTTCTGTTCCAAATTATGTTTGGTGATTGGAGGAAGACCAGTATTTTCACCATTGCTTACAATATCAACGCTTAAATCTTCCTCATCAGCACCAATTCTAGAAATGTCTGAGAAAAGCTGATCTCCGAACCTTTGAAGTCGGGCCTGTGATCTACATACAGAACAAACAAATTAAAAACAAATATCACTCCCAAAAAATTAAAGAAAGAATGTATTTGAGAAAACAAAGCGCGTCAAATCATATGAATTGATTGAATTCATACAAATATCATAACTTGCCTCTTCAGTTCATCTTGCAACTCCAATTTCTGATTGTGCATTCGAACAAACTTCCTTATTTTTGAAGTAATTCTGGATTTGACATAAAAAAAAGAATAAATAAAAATCAGGAAAGAGAATAGCATTATCAAGAATTGTCAAAATAATGGAGATGGACAAAAGAAGATATATCAACATATACACTCTGAACATTCCAGTACCTTTTATACTCCCCGTCCTCTATGTTCAACTGAGCCTCAAGTTCCTGAATTCTAGAATTAAGGCTATCCACTTCTTGAACACTCTCATCCAGGAAGACCTTCAAAAATATACATTTGTACATTGCAAGTCAAAAAGTCTGAATTGAATTTAATCCAACCTTAAAGTGGATAAATATCTCAATTGAAAAAACAAAGGATTTTCTTTTCACATTTTTTCAGGGAAATGGATAGCATGTTCAATTTCATTAATATTCTGAAGACGCCGGTAAATGAAACAACTCCCAAAATCAGTATCAGATTTAAGCCTCAAAACACAGACTTGGAAATTACAACTGAATACCCCTATAAGATGATTTTGCCCTCCAATTTTTCCACTCCGAACAGGGAAGCAACTGACAAAGTGAGTACTCAACCAATCTATTTTAAAAAAAGGCATGATTAACGAGTGCACATGCGTGCCTTGTGGATTCAGCTTGGCAGAAGCAAATTTCTTTAAAGTATTTTGAGTGTAAATATATTCCGATTACACTGTTACTATTCCCTATCTATTAGGCTTTCATAGTCGCCTTAGGCAGAATGACTTGATTCTATAAGTCTAATACCATGGGATCATGCTTCCACTTGTTCCCTTGTATGTACTTGTAAACCCCTTGTGACTTATTCATATTCATGTTGGAAACAGAGATGTCTCTGGTTTGATCCCTAATTTTTGTCTCCCGTTTCACTAATTTTTTGTTAGGGTTTGCTGCTGTGAGCATCGAACCTTTGTCTAGTAATTTGTGGAGCCTTTATGGACTCCGGGTGAATTTTTTCAAGAGTAAACTATTCGGTATAAACCTGGAAGTCAATTAGTTAGGAACCCATCCACTGCTCATTTTAAGGGTCGGACCAACTATTAGGAACCCAAGAATTGGATTCCTCGGAAAGAACACTTATATTAAGAAATAGGATAGAATAGGAGAGAAATCTCTCCTCCAAGGGTTTCCCCTTCACAATAGAGTTACTACTCTTAACAATGTTTATAATATTCAATAATGATCAACTCTACATTGTATTCCCCTAGTTATACAAATAGACTTATAACAACCCCAACTAACTATCTGACTTTTATACAACTCTTAACTACTTTAACTACACTAATTGGCCGTTATAATATATCCTAACAAATATGAAGAGGAAACTTCAATTCTTCGTTTGAATTAAATTTTTTGCATTGAACTTTGTTTAACAGGATCATTATGTTTTGTTTAATTTCAAAAAATACTTGTAAGTTTATATAACACCACATTAAGGCTTAATTAATGATTATCACTTTTTCAAAAGGCTTATTCAATCACCCAGTCCCTTAACTTAATTGATTGTCTCAATTTGGTTCCCTAACTATAATTTGTACCAATTTGGTCCTCTATGTTTTGCTTCGTTACTAGTTTTAGTCTTTTCTGTTAGTTTCTCTCAAAAAAACGTTAACTTATGTACCAACTTGGTCCCCTATGTTTTGCTCCGTTACTAGTTTTAGTCCTTTCTGTTAACGTTTTTTTGAGAGAAACTAACAGAAAGGACTAAAACTAGTAACGGAGCAAAACATAGAGGACCAAATTGGTACAAATTATAGTTAGGGGACCAAATTGAGACAATCAATTAAGTTAAGGGACCGGGTGATTGAATAAGCCTTTTCAAAACATAGACTACAAAACCTAACGACCATCCCTTTCATTAAAAAATTATCCACATAACTACAGACTGCATATGTCTATACTGCAGTAGAATTGGAAGTTGATAAATTAGTGACAAAATTTCGGTATTCTAAACCAATATGTTTAGGTTCCAAACAACAAAGACATAACATGTGCTTTGTTTTACGTTTACTGCAGTTTAAAAACAAAATTGAATGGGACATGGTGTGAACAAAATTGTATATTTTAGATGCTCCAAGAGAATTAAACCAAATGACACAACAAAGCAATATGGTCAATTCTGTTCGAGATTTTTGCTAGCATCGAGAGTGTGAAAAAAAAAATGCAATTACAAGAGACAAAACTAACCGATAGTTGGGATTTTCGGTTCTCAAGAGTTTTGATATCAGAGTGTACTTTCTTCAGCTGTAAACATTTCCAAGAATAAAAATAAACATGTGATTCACCGAACAAACAAGAGAATGTATTGGATATATTTGTGAAAGAAAGATTAAACAATTTCTAACCTGATCCTCAAGAGTATTTCTAGAACCAGAGGAAATCATTTTTTCTTCTTTAACTGGATCATTAATTCTCTCAGAGACTTTTAAACTTCCAGAAATATCACTTTGGCCACTGATATCCTGTTTTCTCCTATGTCTTCTGTCACTGCACCAGGAGTTGCTGATGTTTATACTAAATCATAGACGAGGATGTGAAACAAAAAGAAATATTTGATGTGCAAATTAAAGGTTGGCCCTGACGGAGATATTACATTCATTAAGTAATTTTGCATGCTGTCTATTTTGTAATGGAATGAATCAAATGGTTCTATTTTGTACTATTTGGTTCTGCACCTTTAGTTGAATCAAAATAACCACATTCTTATATCAAATCATGCTATGTTCTGTTTTCAAATGTACCAAACATAGAATACAATTCCATGTTTTGACATGTCTCATCTGAACACATCTAGCAAATGCCAAGTGTATTGAGAGTAAGAATAGATTTCAATTATACAAACTCCCTCAACAAGTCCTAGGTATCAAACCCCGTAACTAAAATTACAAAAAAAGCACTTAAACAATAAGCCCATCATCCCACAGCAAATAAGTTTCATGAAGTATAAGTTGACAATTAATATCAAAAACCAATGAACATAACACCATCCTATAAGTTAACAATTACAAATGATATATTGAATGATATTACTCCTAGAGTATTCAAACTTCCTAGGCTAGTGCTTACTAATTGAGCATTCAATGCACTTATTGTAAAACCATTATAAATACAAGGTGTGTGATCTCATTATAGACACACAAATTTACAGAGTTAACATATTTTTACAATACATAATACAAGGACACCAGATACATCGACACGCGTAAAAAATTTGAAAAAATAAATCAATTGAACGTAATAACATGAGGCATTAATTCATGGTGACAAAGTATATATTTGTCACATCTGGCATGTTTCGCATGTTTATACTGAATTCGTTCATTTCTTATTAATCATTCATGAGGCATTAATTTTTTATTTTTTTTAAAGTTTACCCCCATCCTTCTCTAATCTCCTCCCCCCTTTCAAAGTTTGTCTCTCTCAAGTACATGTCAAAAGTAGTAGCATATTTTAATATGAACATTCAACAAGAACAAAAGTAGTAGACAATATTGGCAACAAAAATGAAAGGAGAAAAACAACATTGTCAAAAGTATTCATGTAAATTTACCTTCTTTTCTCCGGAGACCTCAGTGGACTATATCCTGCAATTACAATTCATGGAACATTAGGAAAGAGAACAGGGTATGATTAAATAAATAGTATGTTCAATCTTTGTGGGTATGCGCGCGTGTGAGAGTAGCTCTCATTTATGCCAGCTATAACTTCACAGTGAAGCAATGAACACTCTACTTCGCTTACATGATCCACAACAAATTAGAGTGAAATAGGACAGGTCTCTGACAATATCTTGTTTAAATGTCTCATAAAAATGGAAATATCAGATACATTCAAGATTTAAAAGAAATCAGTCTCACAAAATATAAAATGTAAAATTGCTATCATGGCTTTTTCAAGTGACTTTGAGCCTTCCTCTCCATGGCATGACTAAACTAAAAAATGATACTAAAAACGAGAGCAAGCAGAAATAAGGATCTCGTGTCTAACCGCGAATGGTCTGCCGACCTCTTGCCTCTCGAGCTGGTGAATATCTTGGAGGTGATAAATGCCTTCTATCAAGTTTATCTCTCAAGTCATTATTACCTAAATAGTCTCTCTTTCCTGCAATAAGAAAATAAGCTTTAGTATTGCAGACTAAAATCGAAAGCAACAGATATTTCAGAAGCTAAAAACAGAGCACATAAACTGCTTATGAATACCAAGCTTACCAATATCAGGAATAACAAGAGAAATATAATAATGAATAGTATAAGTGCCTCCCATGTAAGAGCAAAAAGTAGATAGAAAATATCACCCTCATATTATGACAGATATAGTAAAACCCATGTATGTTCTTTGAAGTGTAATCAAGGTAGCAATGGATTAACAACAGTTCACATCTTCATCTTGCTGAGAAGTATGACATAATATATAAACTCGAATGGAAAGTCATATCCAAGATGCTTAAGAAATAAAGATCCATCCGAAGGCTATGAGATTTGATATCTACTGATATCATCTTTGTTAATAATTCCATTTTGTCTATGTCCATGTAGCCATGAAGTAACAGCCAAAAGGAATGTCATATATCATAAGAGCCAAAACGAAGTAACAGCCCAAAGGAATATCATAAGATCCACATAAGTAGTGGAATTCATATATGAATTGATTGGGAAATTCGTTGAACTCTTCTGATCGAAATAAGAAGCTAGCAGATAGCCAGATACATCCATGTAAGCCTGATTAATATCCTTTAGGAAACACTTGTTCTGCATATTTATGGAATGAAGCATATAAAACATTGCCAAGAAAATACTATGTCAAACAACACCAGCATTGCCTCTTAAGATAAACCAATCGGCAGAATTCATTGCGAAGAATTTATCATTTAAATGAAATATCCGCACTGCTGGACATGCTACAGTCTACATGATAAAGTGGACAGATGTCCTATCGTTGAAATTGAACATATCAATTCGACATTAATCCCTTATGCCATGTGTAATTGCATATGTATGCTTTGATATTTCCTTTCACAGAATCAATGGACGTATGAACCATATTATTAGATAAGCATCCAGATCCTCTGTTTTAAGAGTATTGAATCCAGATAAATAAATGGAATAACAGTGTGCCGACTAAACAAGCTGGAGAAGTGAATTAATTAGATTACAGGAGATGCCGACAATGTGTCACCACTATATAATTTATTTCCTCAAATTTTCTTCATGCAATGCTTCATTTTCTAATCATTAGTCAATTTTCCCCATGAAACTTAAGTATGTTATCACAAATATGAGATGTAACTCAGACTCCCCATAGATTAAACTTATATCATGAATAGTAATAGATCAGCTTGTGTAGAAATCACAGTACAAACACAGACAGACACAGGACTAGTAGACTACAAAATAGTTCAAGGACATATCTACAGCCATCTATGTCTGCAAGAAGACACATAAAGAGCTCTTCAAAATGTTTGTAAGTTCTTCATTCAGGAATATTCTTCTGAACTCGGCAATCCAGAAAAGAAATATAGTTTGTCAGGTTCAAGAACCGAGATATAAAACAGGTAAAATACTTACACTGAAGTACACCAAAATCCAAAAAATAATTGAAGTGCAAATTGATCACTGAATTATAGTCATTATAGTCATAATGTAAGTCCGCTGTGGATTGCAGAGAATAGCGGTTTGTTCAAATTCTGTTACGCTACAGCACTATATCCACAATAGCCACTATTTGATAACACTTCGTACTAAATATTGTACCGCAAAACAATAGTGATTAGTTCAAATTCCGCTACGCTATAGTACTTATTTGAAAATACTAGATTTAGTAATCAAAGTTCTATATTTAGGCCCATTTTGGACAAACAACTTAACCTACAACTTATAGCATAAGCATTTATCATGATAAGTGTTTTTATATAAGCTATTTCTATAACAAAAGATAAAATAAAAAATAGTTTTTTTTATAAGCTATAAGTTGTTTTCATAAGCTATCCTGGAGAGCTTATAAAAATAAGTTAGAGAACTTATAACATGTCACAAGCCCTTTATGTAAGTTCTCGCAAAGACCCTCACTTCACTAGTGCTTAGGCCAGTAGATAAACTCAAATACTCAATCCAAACAGGCCCTTAGGAGTACAACTAATAAAAAAACGGTCTCCAGGTGCACTAAAGCTCCCGCATACGCAGGGTCTGGGAAGGGGTCCCACCATTTAGTGTATTGTGCCTAGCTTTACCCTGGTTTTTACACAAATCCAACCCTATCTCAACAAAAACAAAACAAAACAAAATAAAAATAGAAACATGAAAGATTGAAAATTCACCATTATAGTTGGAAGAAAATCGTCGAAGCTCGGTATTCCCATGTGCAAAAGAACAGTTCTGGCGATTACATCGACCATTCTGATAAAGCGCACATAACTTCGTCTTGAACTGTTTTCGTTGATCAAACATCTTCAACTTTGAACAATTCGATCGGAAATTTTCCAAGTTGCGCCGAACCTGAGATAAAGGGAATGAAGTAAATTAGTAAAAGTAAAGATTGAATAAGAAAAAAAAGGTTCGATGGGAGAATGAAAATTACCTTGAAGTTGAAGAAGAATGAAGGAGTGAAGAAAGAGTGAGGAAGTACAGCTACTCGTGGACTTGACTCTTATGCATTTGGGGTAGACAAGTGGTTAAATACCATACCCAAATGTTTTTATTATTTTTCTTATTTTAGGTTAAATATGTTTTGATTTTTATAAATATATCAATTTTTTGTTTTAGTCCTTTTAAAAAAATTCTTCAATTTTTAATTTTTATAAAATTTTTAATCACTACTTTTGGTTTTTAATTTTAAGTTAATTTTTATATTTTTTAATGAAATTATACAGAAATGTGTAGAATATTGTAAAAGTCTCTAAAAAAATTAGAATTTTTTACAAAACATAAATTAAATATGAATTTTTAACCGCAAAAAATAAAAAAATTCATATTTAATTCATGTTTTCTTAAAAAATTCTACTTTTTTTTAGAGATTCTTATAATATTATAAATTTTTCTGCAAAATTTTATTCAAAAATATGAATTCTACATATGACTTTACTCTAAAGGAGGGACGAAAAATGAAAATAGAAAAGTTTTGAGGGACTAAAAGTTGAAAAAATTTTTAGAGAAACTAAAACAAAAAATTAACATATTTACAGGGAACAAAAATATATTTATCTCTTTCTTTTATATAAAAAAAAAAACCTAGAATCTAGGCAGAAAACTCACTGCTAAAGCTTTAAATGATAACAGAGTTGAACATAAGAATCAAGAACATAATCAAAAATATTAGAGAGATATTTAATGAAAGATACTTTGCTAAACTACTAGCAATCTGGTTGGCATTCAGAAGCACATGAGATCAAGTTAAAACACATCCCATTTTATTCTAATTCAAATTACTCTTAACTAGAGGACATGGGTGATATGAAGCGCATTCTTTATCCAACATATCTACTGCAGTTTGAGATTGAGAATGTGATTCAACAACGACTTTTTTGGACTCTACCGGAAGCTAATATAACACCAAGAAAATTGGGCAAAGCTCAATCATGTGTAATAGAGGATAAACCCAAATTGAAAGCAAAAACATAGAGGATTCTCGTCATAAAACACACCTCCACGAGTTGCTCTGCTTGATTGTTGCACGACAACACCATCAGAGTTTAACTTGTAGTGGTCGAGAGGCGGTGGAATTCAAGATATACCCAAATGCTTTTTTTCACCATTGATTTATTAGTTTTAAATTCAATTGCTTTGATGTATGAAAATGAAAATTAATATTGTGGTTGGTGGTCCACACTATTTACAATGTAGGTTGGGAAGTTGAGTGTATCAACTTGTTTGAGTTAAGGATAAAAGAGTTAGAGGTCTAAGAAAACCTACGATAAAAAAAACTAACATAACAATTAACATATTAACAATTATCATTCAAAGAAAAAAATTACATGTGAGTCTCAAAAGAGAATTATATCTATATATTTATAAAATTATAATGATTTTTTATTAAAAAATATAATTAAATCAAATAATGATCTAAATAATATAATTTAAATAATTTTTTAAGGAAAAATTTAAATCATTTAGCGAGTTGATATTAGGTTGTTGTCATTTTTTTAGGCAAAAAGGGGTGCAGAGATCGTCTGCGGCAACCTAAATAGATTAAAGATAAAAAAAGAAGAGCAATACAAATCATTGGGGGCCATAAAACCTGTTCCAATATAAAAAAAACAAAGTAAAGCAAAACAACCTAAAGGTACAAAATAGCCAAATCCAAAATAGAGGGAACAACCACACGTCACGTACGCAGTCCAGCACACCCGTGTACGGGCACAAAACTGAATTGCAAAAAAAAGAGTGGTCTGTGAACATTCGAGCACGAAACTCAAGTCATAATCGGCAAATAGACTCGTCTCCACACAGTGTAACAAATCCACATACCACAACTCTGTCTCAAAACACCTAAAAACAAAAGGCAACATAGACCCTTTCGAGCCAAAACAATCGGACGGTGAATCTAAATCAACAAAGATTTGTGAGAATCTAAAAAGATAAACATGCGAACGCCAGTACCCGATGATAAACACAACGGTAACCACCTTCGAGGTAGCCGACATCGGCTTTAAACAATAATTTCATGAACGGACTGGATGTTGTAGATCCAACAACAAGGGTAACCACCCTCTAGGTAGCATCCACTCTATTGAGGTGTTTTGGGTTGTCCTTTTTAAGGTGTGGAACAATCCGGTTTGTAGTGACCATTACACCATTAGGCTTATCCATTTTTTCTTTTTCCATCTTGATGATGTTGATTTGTTTCTGAAACTTCATGAGATCTTTGTTAGAGGGCTTTACACCATTACACTTTATGTACTTTTTTGTATTTTTTAACAAATAGTCTTATATTTTTGTAATTCGATCCATTATCTTTGTTGGAGCTTGATTAACAATGGTGGATTTTCACTGATCACACACGCACACTTTCAGAGAGAGAGAGAGAGA
>Ga0315915_1008377_pt1 | contig 12091 bp, 8 predicted proteins | sample MpolbnodulesMG_FD_207738 | JGI IMG/M metagenome (GOLD analysis project Ga0315915, IMG submission 207738) | Medicago polymorpha root nodule microbial communities from Los Angeles, California, United States - branched nodules | ecosystem: Host-associated > Plants > Roots > Nodule | place: USA... | reverse complement strand
CTTTCTTTCATTCATGCACTGCTAATATATAGAAAAGGGAAAAAAAAGACCACTTGTGCCTAAAAAAGACAAAGTCACCGCTTCTGTCACTTTCATTCATACTGTTGCTAGTCATCTTATAAACCATTGTCATTAGTTCAGCTCAAGCATGTGATCATATATTGTTAGTTTAATCCAATTATATATGTAGTTTCAAAAGCATAAACCAAACCTTAATAGGAGAAAACGTGAGGTAAAACATCATTCGCGATCGGTCGGGACAAAAAAATTCGCTATGTTTAGCATTATTGATAAAAATATAACATGACATTGAATGATTAAATAAAAGGTACATACCAAATCAAACTCAATGAGTAACGTTGTGCTTACACTACTAAAAAAAACAAAAATTAGTGAGGGAAATTTAGTGAGGGAAAACATGAAATCCCTCTCAAATTCCGTCACTAAATTTTGCAACCAAAGAATTTATGAGGGATTTAATTTTTTCCGTCACTAATTTCCCTCTCTAATTTTGCTTTTTCTAGTAGTGTTACCTCGCTGAAAATGGTTGATTTTCAATATGTGTAAATGTCGAAAACCCTTAATTCCTATGTTCGTTTTAGAATTATAAAAAAATAATGACAATAGACGCAAATGCGAAAAGAGATATAAACTGTTCAACGTTTTTATGTTCAGACTAGATGGATTGTCACTTCCAAGAATCTGATGCCAATTTTTGTTCTGTTTCCCTTTAATTTCCCTTTTTCCTATTCAACATGCAACAAATTTCATTATAATATGATAATTATACCTATAAATACATAGTCACTCAATATAAGGTCCTACACAACATTCACTCATAACAACAATTCCTACACAAACTCTCATAAATATCGGTTTTTCCCTTGCTTAAGAATCAACATTATGGGAGCCAATTTTTCCAATTTAGAGTCTGTTGTTGAGAAATCATCACAGCCATCGCTCATCCTCACCTTCCACTCAACTGCTAAATGGAAGGCTCACTTTGAGGCTTCCAAAGTAACAAACAAGCTGGTATAAACTTCTGATATATAATTAGATCAACACAATGATACTCACGAAGTTTGGTTGAATATATACCTATCAACGAACCATTCAATATTATCTTATATTTTATGTTAATTTATTTTAAACTTCAAATGTTAAATAATTTTTTTTCTAGACGGTGTTAGTATTCAACCAAACTTCAAAGTAACTAGAAATTTACCGTATAATTAATTTACCGAAAAAAACAATGAAAACTTTCTCCATTTTTCTCATCACAAAATTTAGTGACATGCTTAACCAAGATTTTAACCGATGAAAAAACCAAGGTTTCAAAAAACGGCCCATGACGGTTATTGTTGTCATAAACTCATGTTTTTTTTTTGTTTGTTAATTCTTTGTAAATAAAAAACTCATGTTATTTTTAACATTTTCTATGCATTGCGTTTGTTGTTGTGACTATATGACATATATTTGATCATAATTTTTTACAATATCAAAGTTCACGATGCAACCACGACTAAGACCGTGATTTAAAACCTTGACTATGATTTTCTTATTATTTGGCTGAAAATATTTTGTTTTATAAGGTGGTTAATTTTCTTTCTTAATTCGTGTTAAAGATGGTCATTGACTTCACTGCTACTTGGTGTGGACCTTGCAAATACATGGACCCAATTATCAAAGAATTAGCTGCAAAATACAAAGATGTTGAGTTCATTAAGATTGACGTGGATGAGTTAATGGTATGATACATATGATTAATTCATTTTGATATCTTATATCTATCTATACATATCCAAATTTTTTAATAAAACAATATGATAATGCAAAATGTATCAATGGAAACAGGAGGTGGCAAGTGCATTTCAGGTGCAAGCAATGCCAACATTTATACTATTGAAGAAAGGAAAAGTAGTTGAAAAAGTGGTGGGAGCCAAAAAGGAGCAACTACAGAAGCTGATTGAGAAACGTAGGGTTTGAGTGTGTGCTGATCCATTTGCAATATTTTCATAAAGTCAGATATGACTTCATGAGATACCAAGTACGACGGTAATATAGAGAAAATAAGACAAACTAATTATGTTGGTGTTGCAATTTGTCATGAGTATGATTATATATGTTATATATATGTTATTCTAGTGTTGACCAATATCCATGCATGCTCCTTCATAAAAAATAAATAATATGCATGCATGTGTACTATAGGAGCGTAAAACCGTTGTTTTAATCGTATATTAATTTCCACTTTATATATGTTTAATTAATTTGTCAATGTATCACCAAAAAAATAATAAATAGTTATTAATGTCCATCCGATTCGAACTGTTCCAGATCACAACACCAGCAAAAAAATAAAAAAAATTATTGCAGGACAAATCATAATCAAACACTTTGCAGACAAAAAATCGGGTTAGTCCACCAATCAGAAAAAAATTAGCTTTTATTTCTTCCCGCTTTACTAATGAATCAAGACCAAGCCAAACCACCTCCGAAATGTTGGCCACTTAAGAGAATATCATTCCTTTTGAGCCAAATACACCACATTTGTGTCAGCCACATTAAGTGCAATACTTTTTTTACTTCTCTTTCCCTTACAAATAAAAATTGAATTGCCAAGAAATTTATATACTTCCTTTTTACTTTTTTACTTTGTGATGTAAACATTTATTTTCTTTCGCAATATGATGCATATATCACGTGATATATCTTTATCTTTACCTATCTAAATGTTAAACAGTTATGCAAGCAACCATAATTAACTCTAATCCCACTCTTTTTGATTAGATTAAAAAAGATTTATGAAAAAAAATTCCTTGGTGGGAGTTGAATGAACTAGGTTACAAATGGTCATCCTTCATAGTTTTTGCCAATAAGCCACACAAGTTTTTTTGGCAACCATAAGCCAATAAGCCACACAGGATTAGGTGGGGGGAAGAGAGTTAGACTAGGTTTGCTCATTATTTGGCATGCTGTTATTTGGACCATTTGGACATCTAGAAACGACCTTATTTTTTCTGGTGGCGCCCTCCGAGAGGAGCCTTTGGTGGATAGAGCGAAACTCTTAACTTGGAAGTGGTTCCTGGCAAAGCACTCTGCTAGTTCCTGCACTTACCATGAGTGGGAGGTGCAACCCGTCCTGTGCTGGCATCGGTAGGGTTCAGTGGGGGTGGTGTTCCTGGGGTTGCTAGGGGGGTTGGTGGGGGTTCGCAGCCTCTTCCTTCCAGGTCTGGCTCTGTGGGCTCTCTTTGCGCCTTCTTTTTCCTTGCAGGTGTTTCTTTGGTGTGAGGCATTCGTCGTTGGATGGATGCTCCTAGTGGTTGTTGTTTTTTCTTTTTTGTCTTTCCCTTTCGGGTGTCTGTTTCTTTGGTTTGGTTCTCTTACCCCGGTTGTGGGGCTAGAGTTTCCTCCTTCGGATATTGGTGTACCTTGTAGTTTTCTTATCTTATTTATATATATATACATACATATATATATATATATACATATATAATTTGTCATTCAAAAAAAAAGCCACACAAGTTTTTATTGAATTAATTTCGCTTTCAAATTTTAAAACCACCTCCAACTTCTTATCCCACCTTTTCCACTTCTCATAAAATGTTATTTTCTCTCCCTTCTATCACGCACATCATTTTTTATTCTTATCTCACCTTTTCCACTTCTCATAAACTGTCATTTTTTTCCCTTTAGTTACGCGTATCATTTTTGGTTCTTAAATATTTGTTCAAACAATTATTTTGATGTATTGAAATTATATAGTTATTTTGATGTATTAATTGTTGTTAGAACTTTGGATGTACGGGTTGAATGACTTATATTGAAATACAAAATTTGAAATGATATGAAGATTCATCATGGTTTTTAGATTCTTTTCCTACTTTCTAAATTCTGTGAATTGATATTTTTTTTTCTCTTTTTCTTTTATTGTTTCTTTCTATGCATGTAAAATTGTTCACAATAATATTGATCATAGTTAAATATGTTACTGAATTTCAAATGCATATGAATTAACAAAAAACTTGTGCATCGCACTGGTTATAGTCCAGTTAGAATAAAAAAAGTAACAAAAGTTTAAACTTGTAAATTTAAGTGATGGAATTCATATTCATTCGAAGAAGTTATTTTTTTCTTCCGCCAAATGACTTTTATTAGAAAGAAACAAGAGAAATTTAAAAAGTATTTGACCAACAAACTTGAGACAAGTACAAGAGGTGTTCGCTCCCACCAAAAGGAAACAAAACTAACTATTAATTAAGGCAAAGTAAAGGATTTGAATATCATTCATAATTCAAACATGTTCCCCTTCTTTCTTGCAAGGAAACATCTTCAAGAGGCGACTTTAATATTATCTACTAAATCCTCTACCCTCTTGTTCTTAGAAGAGAAAATTACTCCATTCCTCGCTACCGAATCTTCCATAAAGTTATGTGTCAAATGTGCATGAGACATTTTCGATGTTTTTTTACTCCAAGGGGAGGATGAGAAGCAGTCTAGAAGAAAAATTATATTGCCAGCGAAATAACACCCATTCCAACCCAATGAATAAATACGATACTAAATCTCCCCCGCGAAATCACACTTACAAAACAAATGATCCTCCAATTTGTGCCTCCCAAGACGCCAAGCACAATCTGCATCCCTCCCTTTAGTCAAAATATGTCTCTTAACAAGTTACCATGAGTTATGGAAGGAGGACAAGAATAAGTTGCCAAGCGAAGATTTAGACCTTATGAGGAGCAAAACTATCACATTTGTTCGTCAACCCACTATGCTTGGATGCGCTAAAGGTGCAAGGAGAGTGAAATTTGGAGCATAATTTAACAGACAAAGATTTAACCGAAAAATTACCCGAAGGTTCAAGGTTCCAATTCCAACTATATTCACAAGAACAAATATTTGCATCTTTTATCAGACACATCAAATTTTGATAAAGATTTGATTCCTAAACAATGAAATTCCTCCGCCGCTTTAAATCCCAATGCCAAATACTTTCTTCCCATGACCCCATGTTACTAACAAGTTTTTTTTTTTTTTTTTTGAAATGATGTTGCAAAAAGCCTAAGAAAAGCTTCACAAAGCGGAGTATTTAAAATACAAAATGTCTTGCCAAAAGAAAGTTCTTGCTCTTCCCCCTTCCTCTTCCAAAAGTAGAAAACTTTGTCGGCAACAATAAATTGGAATTAAGAGTAAAATAACTTGCATCCCCATATTTGGCTAACAATACCTCCTTCCACGCATCATTCTCCCTGTTTTTCAATCTCCACCTCCATTTTGTAAGAAGAGAAGAAATAAAAGTTCTCAAGTCTTTCACTCCCAATCCCATTTCATTCTTATATTTACAAACATCCGGCCATCTCACCAAAGGTATTTTGAATTTAAAGAAGCACCTTACCAAACCCTTATAGGCATTTTAAATAAAAAGAGATAAAAGATGGGTACTGATGCCAACATTGAGTTGATGAAAACCACCCTCCCCTTAAAATAAAGACAATAAGAGAAAAATGCATTAGATCAAGAGAGAAAAGGTTTTCAAGCCTAAGCATGATGGTCAATTAGGGTTTAAATCAGTGGCAGAGCCAACAATATTTTTTTATGGATGGACCGTATGTTTAGGATATATATGCGTATATATTATCGTAATAAATTTATAAATAAAGAAATAGGTCAAGTGACTTGTTTGTTTTAATTTTGGTCTCTTATACGTGGTTTGAAACTCTCTATTGGTATTTTTTGTTAAAAAAATACAAACATTACTGGCGAATGCTACAATTAATGTGGCAGGGGTCAAACTCACGTCACTAAAATCAAAGGCGCCTTGTTTTAACACTAGGCTGGATGCAAACGCTTGTATATATACCTATTAAAAATGAAAACTTTGGGATTTTGAGGAGGCAATGGCCTCCCCTGTCCCTACCTAGCTCAGCCATTGGTTTAAATCTTTCCGGAGTTTTGATGAACCGGTGAATTAGAATCACACTTTGATTGATAGTACTTTTTTAAGCTTTGCGTTAGAGAAACACATAAGATGTAAAAAGTAAAAGTCTTGTAAATATTGTCCATTTGAACCAATTCTATACGTCTTTGTTATTCTTAAAAAAAAGTGTGTTTACCGAATAAGTTGCTTTAATATTTTATTGGTGTGGATATATTTTACTGATGTCTCCAAAGATCTTCATGAAGAAGCCAATTATTATTGGCCAACCAACGAACACAACTTGAAGCAAAAGCAAAAGAGAGAAATATTTATAAATAAAGCGAAAGAGAAAGTGTACGTTTCTTTACGAAAATGGAGTACACTTTTTTTGCCAATCTTCACGACCATACGTAAAATATAATTACACAATAAATGCACTTTTTTTTTTTAATTTTTTAAGATAAAATAATGTTCGAATCAGTTTAGTGATGTCTCTTGGGCAAAAAGAAAAAAATTAAAAATTGTATTTGTAGTGTTGACGACTTATGAAATGAGAAGAGATAAATGCACTTTTTTTCCTTCCAATAAACATATATAACTATCTTTCGATATGAATTCGGTCAAAAAAAAACACTATCCATATATTAAGCACGTCAAAAATACGTCATAATATTCGGCGCCAATTTCCTTAAAAAAATAATTATTTTTTTTGGGTCTAATAGGTAGAGCTCACACAATTAAAATTAAATGTGGAGAAGTGGGGTGTCCGGGTTCGAACCCCAACCACTACTGCATAAATTATACAATGTCTCTACTACCAACCGAGCTAAGCTCACGGAGACCTTAAAAAATAATATTATTCTTCCCATTTGGTTCCAAAAATGGTTCAAGTGTAGGAATATAATAATATATTCACATAAGCACATGCATAATGACATCGTAAAAATAAGGTGATGGAATCTGTGTCTTTATTCCTTAGTTTTTAATTTTTATTTTGAATTATTATTTATTTATCTTTATCTTTTTTAAAATAAAAATAAAAATAAACGATAATGATTTATTTAAATTGATAAAATACATTGATACCATACAAATTCATTAAAAACAAAAAGAATGAATCTGCTATCATACTCAAAACATCTATGCCAATGGCATATGACGACAAAATATATAAACCTACAAATACGACTATATTCAAGTGTCCTCAATAACCATGCATCAGAATCTGTAACGTTGACGACATTAAAACAATTGATTAAATCTACGTTAGATTGAAACTGATCTAATAATCTCAAACCAAACAAAAAATGACAAAACGATAAAGCAAAACAACATCGCACAAACAAAAATAAACAAAACAACGTCGTACTAATACAACAAAATTGCAAAAGAAAAAGTTAAATATACGTGAATATATCTTCTTCATTCCTTTCAATAAATTTATTTAATTATCTTAAAGAAAAATATTTAGTTTATTTAGTGATCTTCAGCGATGAACTCAGACCGTTGTTATATAAAATAAAGATGATGCTTGGCAGCTAGCTAGCCGCAATTTGACTTTGTGAGATAGCTCATTGGTTTTGTTTTGAATGGCAAAGATACCTTTTGAATTTGGACATGATAAAAAGCTCACGAGTTGAAATTTTAATCGATCAGTCTAAATTTAGACATAACATTTAGACACACATATAAAAAAAGTAATAAATTAAAGTAAGAAAGAATTAAATAATGTGTGCTAGCTTTTAAAATAATTAAATTAATGTAATTTCATGCGTGTCTTAGTAATATTTATTTGAGGTTGTGATGAACTAACTATTTTCTTTATTGACATAATAAAAAAGTCCATGAGTTATCCCCGTGAGCATAGCTCAGTTGGTAGGGATATTGCATATTATATGCAGAGGTCGGGTTCGAACCCCGGACTCCGCTTCTCCACAATTAAATTGTGTGAGCTCCAGGCACTAGACTACTTGACAAAAAAAAAAAGTCCCATGAGTTGCAAATAATAGATTGGTCCGAGTAGTAAGGAAATTGAGTCTCTTAAGCATGTGGTTAGAGATTCGATTATTGTCTCAAGCGTATGAAAAAAATCCGTTTAGAAGGGAAGAACATACTTTGTGTGCCCTACAGATTATCCGACGTAAATTAGCCATTGATAAACAGCGGTGGAAACTTCCTATCAATATCATTATAATGAAAAATAAAGTCCATGAGTTCAAGGATTTTTTTTGGCAAAAGGATTTTTTTTTTATTGTGCAAGAGTTTGTAAAATATAAATTATTAAGTTACATTAGTTTGTGGAAAGGGCTATTTGCGATAGACCCTCTAGTGTATAAATTAAATAAAAGTAATTTTAATAAATTCATAATAATGAATTTAATTAATAGCCCTAGAACACTCTTATTCAATTATGCATATATCTTTGAACTGATCAGAATGGAATATTGTTCTTAATTAGTGAGCTAGGTTTCCATTATTGGTGTCAGAATTGCAATAAGGGAAGCAAGGATTAGTTAACTTCTAGAGTAAAGTAATGTAACAGCTTACTTCTATTTGTAATGTTTTTACAAAGCAAGTGTGAGTAAGAAGTCTATCATTGTTTAAAAAATTGAAGGTTAAACATTTTATAAGTGAGAGGACTCATAAACCAATATCTTAAAATTTTGTATTTTGTTGTTACTCTAAACCAAATGTAGATAATCATCGGGACTCTCCTCATAACGTATCAATGGAACATCCAATGGAAGATCACTCACTCTTCACGATAGAGTTACATGCTGATTTAATTTATGATATGATAATAGTAAAATTTAAAACAAAAATTAAATCCAATTTATTATGATATGATAATTAAGAATAACCAAAATTAATTAAGAATAACCAAAATTAAGAACATCTTTTTCGTAACACCCCAGACGACTTTAAGCATTGTCGACTGACCCTACAAACCAACACGAGTCTTTTTAACGTGTTCGGTAGGTCACCCATCCAAAGACTACTCCAAGTCAAGCACGCTTAACTGTTGAGTTCTTATGGAATGGGCTACCAAAAAGAAGATGCATCTTGTTGATATAGGTAGTACGAAACAATTCTAATAAGCCTTCCTTCAACCATGTAGTCCCATACCTACACAGCCTCAGGATCCCTCTCATTCCGATGTGATTCGGTTTCTCTAGAAGCTGCCGGGAGCCGCTCATTGTCGTGCCTTGTGCACCGGCGACCACTCCCTCTTTCGTCAACCTTGGGTGTTGCATTTTTAATAAATAAAAATGGGGTTGAGATGTTCAAATGGTGAAAGACAACTGCAAGCTATGTGGTTTAATTAGAGGCACCGCCAACAAACACATTTGTATGGAAATTGGTTGCTCATGGCTAAAATCTACCTTTTTGGTTTTAAACTCGACCACTAATTGATCAGTGTATTCTGGAACATCTTTTATAGCCTTGCGAAGAGGAGAAAAATGAATTCTAGAGAGAGGAGAGAGAAGCTTGGAGATTGTATTTTCACTGTTTACCCACCACCTTCTAGCTTTCTTCAACAATATGTTTCCGCACTGTCGCGTCATTTTTTGGAGGTCAAGGCTATTTAATTAGTGTTTGACTCACTATTTTGTTTCACGATTGAACATTTAATTTTAAGAGAAGAGGGGAAAAAAGTTCGAAACACCCCTTTGAAAAGATTTAGGGTTCGGGGGTTAGTTACATAAAGGGAAGGTGTTAGCACCCTTTATGTCCATAGTACTCTACGGGAACCTCTTGGTTTTATTTAACGTTTTGTGCTATAACTTGCTTATTTTAAAAATGGAATTAAAGTGGTAAAGGAAAAAGAAGGCCTATTTATCTATGTCCTTTGCGTACGTACCCGTGAGGGATCAAAACCTCGTAGTTCGGGGTAAAAATTGACGTTTGATTGGTTGTGTGTTTTTTATTAGTTTTGAAAAAAGTTTTGAAAGGAAAAGCCAAGTGGCAAAATGAATTTGTTTGTGTTTTTTATATTAAGGAAAAATGACTTGAAATATGATTAAGATTGGTTGCAATTTTGATTTATGAAAGAATAAAAAATAAAGAGGTCACTTGATTTGGGATCAAGGTTTATTGTGAAAGAGTTTTTTGGGTTTTTGTTATTTGCATGTTTTTGTTTTTTTGAATAATAAGACTAAAACGAAACTATCGGAGCGAGAAGATAAAAGCATGGTTACTTTGTGGCGACGTTGGATCACCACAAAGACCATTAACCTAAGCTAGAAGCATAAAAGGTAAGGCATACACGCACACATGCACCTACGACTATTACATAAAAGCCTACGATACATGCTATGGTCTGCGATAAAATAAATGACAGAAATATTTACATTCGAACCTAATTTACATTCTAAGTTCCGAGCCACAAAAGAAAACGAAAATAAATAAATGAATTATATTAAAGCCTAAATACACATTTTAAAACCCATGCTACAAATTAAATGACGAACGAATGATAAATATGCAACCTAAACCAATAGATTTCAAAGAAGAAACGATAAAAAATGCAAGAGAATTTAAAATGCATGAAATAAAGTAAAATGATGTGAAGGGGGGTGCAGGCAGTAGGCAAGGGATGTTAAACAGCAAGCCAAAAGATAAAGGGGGAAAAGCAAGATGGGCCTTGCTGGATCGGTTTACTAGGCCTAGTGGGTTTGGGTGAAGGCTGGGTCGACCCAGTTGGACATGGGTTGGTGAAGCAAGGGCCGTCCGATTTGAAATCAGACGGCTTGGACCTGAGGACGCACAGTAGCAGTATAGCCGCGCGTGCATAGGATTCAGTGGCTATATAAATAGGTGGTGGGAGAAGTTTCTTTCATTTTCCTATAACCTTTCTCTCTCTTCTTTCCTTCTAACCAAAAAATACTCTCTTCTCTCTCCTCCCTTCTTCATCTTCTCCGACGAGGAGAGTGGCGGTCGGAGGTGGCTCCGGCGCGGTGGCCGACCACCTTAGGCGCCGCCGCCGCCGCTAAAGCCACCCTTTATATTTTTTTTTTAACGTTTTTTAGCCTCCTTTTCTCTCTTCTGCACTCTCCTCACCTCAAAATTCCTATACAACAAATATTAAGCCCTAGATCTAAGCATAAATGAAAATATACCTTTGTACGGATCGGCTTTGGTGCTTCGCCTTCGTGACGCGGCTGACTGGTTCGAAGGGGCTGGTTTCGTGGTACAGCTGAGATGTACGGAACGGATTCGGCACCGGTTCGTCTGTGGTGTGCTCGGTTCTGTTATGGTGGTTTATTGGTGTGTAAGATTCGTGTTCGACGAATTGATTGTGGTTATAAGTGATCTGGAACACGTGATAGTACTGGAAAAAAAATGAGAGTTGGTTCGAGTATGTTACTATGTGATTTTGGCAGGTTTTGAATGTGATGAATTTTTGTTTTTTTTTTTGGTCCCTTTTGTGTTCTGCAGGTACAGGTTTTATAGTGCAAGGGTTTGGATTAGGGCCTGTTACTAAGGAGCAAAAATTTGTGCTTGATTGAGGATTGGGGCGAGAATCTGTTCCTGAATCCAGATGAAACGTGGTTGCAGATGAGTGTCGCATCATTTTTCGGAGGTCAAGCTATTTTATTAGCATAGACTCACTATTTTATTTCACGGCTGAACATTTAAATTTTTTAAGAAAAAGGGGGAAAAAGTTCAAACTACCCTATATTGAAGAGATTTAGGGTTCGGGGGTTAGTTATATAAAGGGAAGGTATTAGCACCCTTTATGTCTGTAGTATCCTACGAGAACCTCTTGGTTTTATTTAATGTTTTGTGCTATAAACTTGCTTGTTTTAAAAAAATGGAATTAAAAGTTATAAAAAGAATCAAAGAGACCTATTTTATCTATATTTTTATTGATTTGGAAGGACTAGGTCCTTTGCCTACGTACCCGTGAGGGATCAAAACCTCGTAGTTCGGGGTAGAAATTGACGTTTGATTGGTTGTGTGTTTTTTACTAGTTTTGAAAAAAGGTTTTAAAATGAAAAGCCAAGTGGCAAATATGAATTGGTTTGTATTTTTTTATATTAAAAGATGACTCAAAGTATGATTAAATGGATTAAAATTTGATTAAGAAAGTAAAATAAAAAGGGAATCACTTGATTGTAAATCAAGGTTTATTATGAAAATATTTTTGTGATTTTTGTTATTTGAATG
>Ga0315915_1008375_pt1 | contig 12091 bp, 5 predicted proteins | sample MpolbnodulesMG_FD_207738 | JGI IMG/M metagenome (GOLD analysis project Ga0315915, IMG submission 207738) | Medicago polymorpha root nodule microbial communities from Los Angeles, California, United States - branched nodules | ecosystem: Host-associated > Plants > Roots > Nodule | place: USA... | reverse complement strand
TAATATATGACTCTTGTATCTGAATCCCGACTTATGTCGCTTTCTGTATTGTAAGATTTAATGTATCCAGTATCAGCTTTTAACGAACGTATTAAGTATTCTAGACACTTTTAATACGGGCGTTACATTGCTCTTCCCCTCTTTCATCATAGATTATATTCGTACCGGCCACTTGTTGCAATCCTTTGTCTCCTTAGCCCACTATCCTTTTACTCCATCCCTTCTCCACTTATTTAAAACTTATATTCTACACCTCCTGACTATATTATTTTTATTTAATTTCGCTCTTCATTTAAATTAAATTCTCACAATACTCTTCAATCATCATCATATTATATTTTGTCAATGAATAAAATAACAGTCAAGGAAAAGCAACATCATTACTATTATCAATCAAAACTTCACCTTTTAAACGTCATGGAATTAATTAAAATATTGGGATGTTACACCATGCACATATCAAAAGTGTACATGCGCATGACAGAGCCCACAAGGCTAACTAATTTACCCCGTGCATGTTGAAAAGTTCCCTTGCGATGCAATTTCAGATTGTTTTTCAAGCTGGATCTGGTTAGAAAATCCCACCATTCTTAACTTAGTATAAAAAAAATTCTCCCTTGTAAAAAGTTTTTAGAATTTAAAAAAATTGGAAAACACCTTTTAGAAAAACATTTTAATTTCGAAACAAAAAATCTGAAGATAAGTTTTCTATTTTCGAAAAATATTATCTAATTTTTGTTTTTTTAATCACGAAAAATATTTTCCAAAAATTCCTTTTATTTGTAAAAATAAAAAAAAACTTTTTTGTTTTGAAAAAAATACGAACTTTTTTTTCATATCGAAATGTATTTTCTAATTCTTTTAAATTAAATTCCAAATTTTTTTTAAAAAATATCTTAATTTTGAAGAAAAAACTCAGAAATTTTTTTCTAATTTTTTTGATTTTTTAAAATTTTAGAAAATTAATTTTCAAATTTTTTATATTGTTTTTATTTTAAAATTAATATAAATGAAAAACCAATTGGGATTATAATAAACGTAAACAATTAATAATTTCACAGTCAACATGCCACATAATAAAAAAATGATGACCTAACGCGCCACATAAGCATAAATGTGCAGTTAGCTGTCTTGAGGGTCTAAAACAAAAGAATCTTTATACAGGGATGTAACCTAAACTTTTTTTTTTATAAGGAGGAAAACCGAAAATGACCTATATTACAGAGTAAAACATAATAATATAAACTAAAGAGAAAAGAAAATAAAAGACCATATATATGCATGTCTTTGTGTGTGTTGTTGTGGCCATGTAAGATGTTAGTGAAATCCAAGAGAGCAGATGATGATTATCAAAGACAACTATACAAACGAGAAAGTTCATATTACACTGAACTGAAACAATTGCGTTACGTTTCTACTACTGGAAAAGAAAAACAACACATCTTAAACGAAAAAAAAAACTTTCTTGTTTCCTGAATCCCTTGAGTGAGCACGTTTAGTTTTATAAATTTTTTCCTACCGATTATTTTGTAAAATTTTATGCTTAATTAATATCAAATTTGTTCAAGAGAGATGTTGTAAACGAGTTATTATATCATCACCTTCCACAAAATTCGTTTTTTGTTTTATTTTTGTTTCATGTGTATTGAATTTCGGATTATTATGAAATCAACATGAACACAAATAACTATAAAGATACAAAATATCATGATTTATTCGAGACTCAATAATCATATATTTGATTGCCATAACAATAACATGGTTTATGATATTCTTTGCACAATGATTGGACTCTTCACATTGTGGGTTTCATCCGACCAAACAAGTGATGAGGAACACACAGTTTGATTTGATTTTGCTTCCCCAAAAACTGTGACAACAAATGATTGTTTCTCGTTTAATGATCTGAATGAGAGAATTTTTGGTTCGACACTAATCTTGACTTTTGGATTACGATGGATCAGAGTAGCCTTGTAGGTTGAGTTGTGAAAGCCAACATTAGTGACTGTTCTATGAATCTTGACATTGAAATGCCTATGTACAAGAAATACCATTGCAGGATAGTTTATATCTTTCACCAAGGATCTTTTGGATGCACCATGGCAACTTGAATCATCTCCACTAATTTGTCTAATTTTGTCAGTATCATAACCATAATTACAAAGCATTTGCACATAATCCTCCTTAGTGATGTCATAAACAAGTCCAGGGTTAAGGGCTTGTTGTGGATTGATATTCCCAGATCCATAAGCAAACTCGCCAGCCAAATCATCATAAGGGCCTTTCACTGGGTTAGCGGTTGTCATGATGGCAGATTTAATAGCTGCAGGTGACCAATTTGGATGAAATGATTTCACATATGCAGCAACTCCAGCAGCATGCGGACATGACATAGAGGTTCCAGATTCTATGTTGTATTTAACATGTCTTTTGTCACTATTACCATAATCCTCTGAAGGTAGTCCTAAAGGTGACCAAGCAGCCAAGATATCAACTCCTGGGGCACTTATATCTGGTTTCATAATTTCTGGAATGACAGGATTTGGGCCGCGGGAAGAGAAATCTACAATTCTAGGAGCATTGTTGTCATGGAAGATCTCACTCTTCAAAATTTCAGCTACTGGATATTTAGTGGAATTTGTGTAGGATTGAACATGAACAAATTCATTTGATCCCAAGTAAATGGAAGGCTTTGGAGTGACTGAAGGAGCGTCAAGATTAGTCTTTGTAGCATTAATGATTGAACCAATTGCACCATTGTTATCAGCAAAAATTTCATCCTCTAGTTTCCCACACAAAACAAGCTTACCATTCACCATATTTTTGTCTATGCAATCAGACATTTCATGCGATGCATTTCCTCTAGCCGGGCAAGAATAAACTATTGGAAATTTCGTGCCATTTGAAGGGAAGGTATTAATTGACTTACCAATAAAAGTCTTTCCATTTCCAAGAACGAGCTTATCAATAAATTGACGATCTATGGTAGTTGCAGCAACACTAACTAACCAAGGTGCTCCACTGAGAACACTACTCGGGGTAGGGCCATCGTTTCCTACAGAGTGCGTTGTGAGTATACCTTTCTCCATGGCATGAAAAGAACCAATGGCAATAATATCTTGTAGAAAATCGGGGGCGCGTGGGGGACCAGCAGAGACAGTGATGATGTCAACTCCATCAGCAATGGCATCATCAAATGCAGCTAATATAGAGTCAGAAATGCACTTAACATTCGATGTACATACTTTGTATACAGCAATTCTTGAAGATGGGACTCCACCTCTTGCAGTGCCTTTTGCAAGACCATAAAAGCTGACATCATTCACCTGACTTCCACCTGCTGTTGATGCTGTATGGGATCCATGACCCAGAATGTCTCTTGCACTCTTATCTTTATCATCATAAAATCGTGCCCCGATGAGCTTGTTGTTGCAAGTGAAATTAGTGCCGCCTGCACAAACTCCCCTCCACTTTTTTGGAATAGGACCAAGACCTGATCAATCATAAAAAAAAAAAATCAAATTAACAAAATTGTCATCTATATTTTGTTACTACAATCTTCTATTCATATTCAATTTTGATACTCATGAAGAACACCGTTTATAAAAAGATTTACGTAATAATCACAAATTAATCTACATGGTTTGCTACGTATCATTTTAAATGGAGGGATGATTTTGTACATGACAATAATTATTAAGAAAAATAACTACATATGATACTTAGAACATATACAATATTTGATTTTGACGTGTGTGGGCGTACCTTTATCATTAAAACTTTCAGATTCTGGCCAAATTCCGCTATCTATGACACCAATCACCAAATCACTCTCAACAACTTTATCTCTTTTAATTGATTGAGGAATTCCAAGAAAGTCCCACGACCTTGTGGTTTGAAGGTGAAACTCCTGACTTGGAAAAACAGATACAACGCCTCTCATGCCAGCAAGTTTTTCCCTTTGCTGGTCGTTGAGTATGGCGGCAAAGCCATTGAAACTTCGATTGTAACTTCGTACTAAGCGGGTGTTTATGTCGTTTCCATCAATAACTTGCTTCAATAAATTGAGATGGTGAGAAGTTGGGGAATATGGTACTTCCTTAGGAAGCGAGCCCATGTATACAATGTGAAGTTTACCGCTTTCTTCACTATTTGCAATGGCATCACACACCAATGAAATTATTGATGTCCAAACAAAAAACACAAAGAATAAAAAAACAATATTATATTTGGCCATTGTTTGTATTTGTGAAATGGTGAATATGTAGCTAAAAGCTAAAGTTGTATTTATAAACACAAGTAAGTTAATATAGATGGAAATTGTTCCAAGATATTAAAAAAAAATAAAAATTGTTCAATAACTATTTTACAATTAAAATTAAAAATAATATTTATAAAATCTATTAATTATATCATAACATATGATTATAAAATAATATTTTTTATAGAATACGTTGACTGGTAATGATAAAAATATTTTACATAAGGTATTATAATACAATATTGGATACTAAGTAATTAAATTTGATTGCCTCATCAATTCAGTCAAAATAAAGCTTAAAATACATACTTGTCTTAGTAATTTTTTATTTTTATAAAAAATTTATTTTTAGTAATTCAGTCAACATATTCTAAAAATAATAAACAATAAAAAATTAATTCAGTCAAGATAAGATTATTCTAAATAATTTTTCTTCAAAAAAATTCATTTTTTTTCTAAAACTGCTCATAATTATTGATACCCTAATAGGAAGTTATATCAAGATTTTACTTGATAAGAAATATAAAAAATTAGTTCTAAATCAAACACTTAATTATTAATACTCAAATAGGAAGTTATATTAATGGCAAACATATATATATATATATGTTCTGGACCGGACAAAGACCTTAGGCCCGATTGCTTAGGCCTAATAATAAACACAACCCAAATACCGCATTTGGGAAATTACTCGCAACACACCCCCTCTCAGCGAGAGGGGTCTCGGAGCATACTGGACCTGGTCAAATGAACAGTAACAGTCACCACCATGTCTCCCACAAATCTCTCCTCGGTGGTTACACTTCCTACGAATTCGTAACCGTCGGGCACATGTGTGCCTTACAACGGCTCTGCAAATGGACTCTATATAAGCGGACTCTCTGCAGTCCCCAAGATTAGAATATGTTTCTAATCTTAACCCCCGTATTCTAATCACTAAACTGACTTTCAGCGTCGGAGTGTCTGTAGGTACACACCCCCAATTCGTTCTAGTGCAAAGGAGCTTTCCTCCACCACAAAAACCACCGCATTAAAGACCGCCGACAGTCACCTTCTAATCAGGTATGATCAGTGGCGCCTTCTGTGGGAAAATAATAAGCTATCCCCGTTTTGTACATAAAAAGCCAAAGTTGTCTCTTCAAAAATACCATGACTGCGAACGATGCCAATTCACGCATGAGAAGTGAGATCTATGCCTTCAAGCGTGATGGACACACATCCACGCCTTGTCCCGTGGATACACCCAGAGAAGGACAACTTCACCTGGAAATTCCATTGCAAGATAGGCCTTTGTAAGGTCCTTTATGACCTACCGAAACGTCCGAGAACACAACGCTGATGGATGCCCTCGTCAGCAATTTGATCCACACGGTTCAATGACAGACGTCGTTAATCGAGGAACAGAACCCCCGCTTAGCAGATCTGGAACAAGCTCGCATTCAGAAACACGCAATTCTGTCCAAGCGAACTCCTTCCCCGACAATGTAGAGGGGGAGGGAGCCCTCGCCAATCTAGATCCAGATCTCCCTAGCATTCCATCAGTGTGAGATTTCCAAGTCACAACTGAAGATCACCCAGAAGGAAGTCTCCACGACGGTCTCCTCCAAGGAGGTCACCACCAAGGCGCAACAGACGCTCGTGGTCCCCATCTAACTCTGAAGATGACCGTGACGCTCGAAGCAACCGTAACGCATACGGTCCCTTCCCACGACGCATCCGGAGGCCGAAATCCCTCGTGGATTAGAAAAACGACCTCAAATGGATTCCTGGGGGCGACCATAGTTGGGATTCTATGACGCTGAACTACCCGGAGGAGCTGCAAACGCTGACATACCGCTGATCGTACAAGCATCTATGGCCAACTTCAACGTCCGTCGAGTCTTGATTGACACAGGAACCTTGTGCGACATAATGTACACCGGAATGTTCAAAAAACTCTCCAACTAACGGAGAAAAACTTCTCCCCATACGTTGGACCCGAGCTCTTTGGATTCAACGGCTCATCCACCAAACCATGGGGATACGTAGAACTACTCGTAACCTTTGGTGGGAGAGAGGAAAAGAAGACAATAATGCTCCCATTTATGGTGATCAACTGTCATTCCCTCTACATATGCATCGTAGGAAGGACGAGTCTAGCGTAGCTGGGAGCCAGATGTTCAACCCCTCATATGAAGTTGAAATTCCATGAGAAAGACGACACGGTCTCCACTCTGCACAGGGACATCAAGGCTGCCAGAAGATGTTTCATGTAGGTAAATAAAACCCATAACTCGGTTTCCCAAAGCAGCAAATTTAATGAGGATAAAGGGAAAGTTGTTGCGAACATTCTGGATTCAAATTTGATTGAGCTCGACTCCAGGTTCACCAAAGCTAACCTGAAAGAGATGAAGAAGGAGAAAAAAGATCCACACAACTTTGATCCCTTAAGGTCAATCCCCGATGGAGATTTCGAGCTAATTCCATTTGGAAACGACCCTTCGAAGAACTTCAAGATTGACAAGGATCTTCTCGAACTTGTCAAAGCTCAACTGGTCGTCTGCTTAAGGGAAAACGCTAATCTGTTCGACTGCAGGACAATTGACATGCCCGAAATAGACCCTAGCATCGTATGTCACCAGCTGACAGTTAGTCATAGTGCTAGCATTGTAGTCAGAGGATGCAGAAAAAGCTGTAAAAGACCTCCTAGAGGCAAATTTTATTTTTGAAGCCAAATACATTACATGGCTCTCAAATGTTGTACTATTCAACATGCCAATATTTGTTCAAGTGTGCTGATGGGGTAAATCCGCAAGTGCACGGTTTACTGAAGTAGTAACAAAGAGTATTGTTCCAACATGGAGTTTGTTTAATTGATTCACTTTTAACAATGATTAGATGAAAGTTTCAAAGGTTGAAAGTTGGGATTTTTAACTGTTGAAAATTAATTATAATAAAAACGCCTTGGGATTATTGGTTCATCTTAATAACAAATCTTTCACAAGCCAAACCCTAAACCTAAATCTTATGTTGGCTCTATTTTCTAAAGACAAGTTAATCTTTGGCTTTTCATATCTCCTTTTGGTCTCCATGAATGTATTTGTCTAATCACACATGTCCAATACCGACCTTCATCTTTCGATCCTTCGGTTAGTATTTGAGTTGAATCAATAACAACTATTAAACTTCATCTTTCGATCCTTCGTTTAATACTTGTTATTGATTATAAGAAAGGTGAGATTAGATTAGAAAATAGGGTTCCATAAAATTAGGGTTCTTGGCTTGGGTAGAATATGATTAGGTCATTAGACTCATCCAACAATCCCAAGACAAATAAGTCTACTCACTCATGTTCATTGTAGACATAGAGAAGAAGAAGAAGAAGAACATAAAAATAAATAACAAGAAAATAAAGAAGAACTTTTATTTAAAGAAAAAATTGTCACTTATAATTTCCAAGAACAAAAGATGAATAGATATGTATGATGGCTGCTCTATTTATAGCCTAATACTGACTTCAGCCCTAAGAAATAAATCACTAGAGTGTTACACAAGAAAATCCATGGGAATTTAACTAAAAAACATAACAAATAGCAGCCTGGAACCTTGGCACGGTCGGGCCACTACAGGCACGGGCCATGCCAACACTCTGGAACAAAAGCAGCAAAAGGGCTGCACAGTCGCACACGGCCGTGCCACTGGCAGCACGGGCCGTGCCAACTCCCAAACTTGGCCATGACTTTGATAACTTTGATGGTGTGGCCTCGCCACTGTCTAGCGCGGCCATGCTTGATATTTTTGCAAAGGATCTTCATATTTTTGTCTTCATTCAGCTCCAAATCATATTTTAGATCTTTTTATCCTTTAATCATGCTCCCAAACCCTTTCTTTTGCTCCAAGATTTAATCTTTCATCATATTTGTTCCTGAAATTAAATAACATGCAATTGAAGAAAAATAGTTTTAAAAAGGAAATTGAAATACATAAAATCTAAATAAAATAGACTAAAATAACTTATTAAAAACACTAATTAATGACTTATCAAACTCCCCCATATTTGAATCTTTGCTTGTCCTCAAGCAAAAGGCATAAACATTAGCAGCATAAACAAAATTAACAACATGACAACACAATTAAAAACTTTGTCTCCTCCAAGTCTCAAGTGCGTGTGTGTGTGTGTAGTCCAACCCTTTTCTTGCTCCTGTTGATGTGAAAAATCTGCAAGCGCACGGTTTTACCGAAGTAGTAAAAAGAGTATCGTTCCGACAAGGAGTTATGGATTCAATTAACTTTAAATAATGATTAGATGAGAGTTTGAGATTAAAAAGTTTGGATTTTTAATTAAATGAAAATAACAATAATAAAATAAACGCCTTGGGATTATTGGTTCATCATGGTGACAAATCCTTCACAAACCAAACCCTAAACCTAGAACTTTATGTTGGACCTATTTTCTAAAGACAAGTTTCTCTTTAGCCTATCACATCTCCTTTTGGTCTCAGTGAGTGTGTTTCTCTAGCAACCACGCCTATTTTCATAGTTGATTGCCATTGAAATCCTTGAAACTCGAAACTTTATTGTCTCAAGGTTTGCTAGATTATTTATATGTTTTGCAATCCTTGTCTAAATTCACTTGTTTCAATATTAAAACTTCATCTTTCGATCCATCGCTTAATATTTTTGATGAATAAATAACAATTATTAAACTTCATCTTTCGATCCATTGATTAATATTTGTTATTGATTATAAGAACGGTGAAATAGATTAGTAAATAGATTTACATAAAATTAGGGTTTGAGGCTTGGTTTGATTTGGATTAGGTCATTAGACTTATCCAACAATCCCAAGACAAGAAGAGTCTACTCACTCATGTTCATTGTAGACATAGAAGAGAAGAAGAAGAATAACATAAAAAAAAAATAACAAGAAAATAAAGATGAACTTTTATTCAAAGAATCAATTGTCGCTTATTATTTCCAAGAACAAAAGATGAGAATACAAGTTTGGTGGCTTCTCTATTTATAGTCTAGCAATGACTTAAGCCCTAAGAAATAAATCACTAAAGTGTTTCACAGGAAACCATGGGCTTTAGGTCATAAATAAACTAAAATAGGCATCTTGTCGAAGAAGCAAAATCAGCAAAAGGCATATGGGGCGCGTCAGGCTTCATATTTTTGTGAAGGATCATCAAACTTTTTGCATAAGATATTTTTGTATAAGATCTTTATATTTTTGGCACAAATAAGCTCCAAATCACCTTTCTTTTGCGCCAAGACGCAATCTTTGAAATATTTGTTCCTGAAATAAAATAACTTGCAATTGAAGTAAAATAGTTCTAAAAAAGAAATAAAAACATATAAAATCTAAATAAAATAAACTCAAATATTATATAAAAATACACTAATTATAGACTCATCAATCTCCCCCACACTTGAATCTTTGCTTATCCTCAAGCAAAAGGCATAAACATTAGCAGCAAAAGGCTTCTCCTCCAAGGCTTTATTGCAAGTGTACACTAATCACAAATTCAAGCATTTCTTATGAAAATTTATTCAACCCAACAACAAACTAACCTTAAGAGATATTATGAGGAAACAGGTTCTAACCTTAACACTAAACTAACCGAGAAAATTCCTTTCTTCATTTCATATAAGAGAGATGGGAATTATATAATCATTGGATCATTTGACATTTTAAGAAGGAATTACATAAGCTACTTTTGATTGTCAGAGAAACACCATCTTCACGTGGGAAGTTAGTGAGGCCTACTTCTGCCCCCCAGATTCAATGATGTCCCCTTATAAAAATATTTGCTTCCAACCCTCTTGATAATCATCCTAGTTTTAGGCATTTGATCATTTTAATGTCTTGGTGACCAACCAGTTTTAGGCACTTGGTCACTTATTATTTTTTTTCAAGTCTTTTCTCCCCACACAAACTTATACTACTTTTACCCTGAAGACTTTTAAGGGTTTAATTTACCATCAAAGTTAGAACGTGCTCCTTAAAAAACCTACTCATACACTTATTCAAAGACTGCAACTTTGTGCTTTTCTCAAAGAGAATTTTCACAATAAAACATTATGTGGGTATAGCAAGAACACTTACAACACAAGAAATCAATTTCATGTACAAGAAACAACCATTTGGGAAGAGACAACAAAAAAATTTATGTCCTAATTTACATTAAAAACAAGCTGCTTTCCATGCCTTTTGCAATAAAACAAAACAAAAAACTAAAGTTCAAGGGAGTTTGGAAACACTACGACACTTAACTTAAACAAGACACTTTATTGGCTCTCCCCTCCCCACACACACACACACACTTGGGATAAGCATTGTCCTCAATTATTTGAAAAAGAAAAGAAGATTGCAAGAGATAAAAGAAGAAGGAAAAGGAAAAGGGAAAGCTCATAATTTAATGGGGACCCTGTGGATGATCCTGGAGGTGGAGGTGCTGCATCATCCTTAAGAGCATGTGGTTGTTTTCTTCATGCATACGATTTTCCCTTTGGACATCACCGCATAGCTCGGAGATTTCAACACCTTGTCTTTGTTGCTTGGTGCTCATTATTTGAACTTCGGTTTGCATCCATGCCCACCGATCATTGTCATGTTGCCCACCAGCTTCATTGTCATGGTGCACTGGGTCATCATGCAAGTGTGCACCTTCCTCATCCCCATCCTCATCATCACCATCATAATGTACCTGTGGGTTAGTATAAACATAAAGCAAGTTTTCAACAACCCCCGGGCTTAATTTCCACTTCCTAAGGTTTCAACCTCCTTTCCTTTTTTCTTTGAAGCCATTGACCTAGCTTGACTTGGGTTGGTTTGGGTGAAGGTTAGATTTTGATAATATTTTGTGTGGGAAAGATGGTTTTAGTGATGGTTTGGGTTCTAAGTTATAAATTTGAGTGTTGTGGTAAGGATTGATGAAGAAATTGGGGTTTTCGGGTTAGGGTTTTAGGGTATACGAATTTGTGGATTTGTGGGTTTTGATGGATGATTGTTGGTTTTGATTTAGAAATTGTGTGATTTGGTGAAGTTTGGAGAGAGTTATGGAGGTTTGAAGGTTGGGGTTATGGAGGTTTAGAGAGAGAAGTTGAAGATGAAAGAAGTTGTGTTGTTTGAATCAGGGAAGAAGAAAGAAAAAATTTGGGTGTTTTGGGAGGCTGAGCCAAGCATGGGCCGTGCCAAGCTAGCTGGAAATTTGTGGTTTTTGGTGAGTTTGGACAAGTGATGAGTAAAACTGCAAGTGCACGGTTCTACCGAAGTTGTAAAAAGAGTATTGTTCTGACAGGGAGTTATGAATTCAATTAAATTTTAATAATGATTAAATGAAAGTTTCAAAGGTTAAAAAGTTTGGATTTTTAATTGAAAGAAAATAACAATAATATTAAAAGGTGCCTTGGGATTATTGGTTCGTCTTGATGACAAAACCTTCACAAACCAAACCCTAAACCTAAACTTTATATATTGACCTACTTTCTAAAAACAAGTTTCTCTTAAGCGTATCAAAGTTTCTCTCGAAATCATTGAGTGTGTTTCTCTAGCAACGACGCCTATTCTCATGGTTGATTGCTATTAGAATCCTTGAAGAACGAAACTTTATTTGTCTCAAGGTTTGCTAGACTATTCTCATGTTTTGCAATCCTTGTCTAATTTCACTTGTTCCAATATCAAAACTCCGCTGTCGCTTTATAAATTGATATTTGTGATGATGAATTAGCAAACATTAACCCTCCGTTGTCGCTTTATCAGTTTGGTATTTGTTAATTCATTATAAAAACGGTGAAATTAGATTAGAAAGTAGATTTATATAAAATTAGGGTTTATGGCTTGGTTTT
>Ga0315915_1008371_pt1 | contig 12093 bp, 10 predicted proteins | sample MpolbnodulesMG_FD_207738 | JGI IMG/M metagenome (GOLD analysis project Ga0315915, IMG submission 207738) | Medicago polymorpha root nodule microbial communities from Los Angeles, California, United States - branched nodules | ecosystem: Host-associated > Plants > Roots > Nodule | place: USA... | reverse complement strand
AATCTTTTGAATGAAACAATTAAACTTCCGGATGAATGCTTGATAGTTGTTGTTTAGAAAGTTTGAATTTACCTCATTCAAAGGTGACATAATTATTGTAGTTGGAAGGTGCATTTCCGAACGTAATGTAATGTAATTATAGGACATATTTAGGAACTTTATGTAATGTAATGTAACTTTTATTCAAATTTATTTAATATGCAACTTTTTTTCGAATTTATTTAATACAATTCTTTATTCAAATTCATGATGAGTTTAATTAGTTTTTATTCGAATATATTTATTCAAAACCTACCTATGATACCATTAGTGCATGCAAAAAAAAAAAACTGTCCACCATCTTAGCGTGAGTTAACTCACGCCAGTTTGACCGGTGTTCAAAACTCAAGAACACGTTTTTTGGACTTTGGTCAGTTGTTCAACCTTCATTTTAATGATTTTTTACACGTTTTTTTTTTACAGTTTTTTGATTGCATTTAGTGCATATAAAACCTATGCAACCATTCCCCCTATAAATACCCCCTTAAACCTTCACCATTTCCTCATATTCTCTCCTTCTTCTTCTCACTCTTTCACCTTTATAGTTTGTTTTTTTTAGCTTTTTTGGAGGCCAATTTAGGGGTAAAAAAGGGTCAAGGAAGGGGGTAAAATAGGTCAACCGACTTGGGGCACAAAGAGGTCAACCCTTGGGGTAAAAGTAAATCTCATTCTTTTTACCCCAACAACTTTTTACGATGGATAAAAAGACTCTTTCTTGGGGTATAAAAAGAACCAGATTTAGATTTACCCCTAAGGAATGATGTCTTTTTGCCCAAAGATGATTGGTCTCTTTTACCACCAATATTGATCCTCTCCCCTAAGTTGGTCTGTTTTTACATATTTATTTTATTCCAATAAAATGTATCAAATCATGTATTATGAAATTGTATAAAAAAATTAATAAAATGAGGTTTTGTATTACCATTTAGAGGGATTCTAGGGACAGTCTATCCAAAAACTGGTTGGACAGTCTCTCTCCACATTCGTTTATCTATACGCTTGAGTGTTCTAGAATATCTTAAATTTTAATTACCATTTTGACATTTTTATTTTCTCCCTAAAAGCTGTTACTTCCTTCTAGCTTTTCATCGCCACAGCAATTTGAGACCAGATATGAGTCCTTCTTTGTTGAAATACTAGGATTTTCTTTGTGTATGAGATTGCATTGTTGAAATACTAGGATTTAAATTACAAGTTTACTCTTAAATCTCATACACTTGAGTGAATATGAGTCACACTCAACATTGACTCCCATTTCAACAACTACCTTTCTTTTCTTGTATCGTACGTCTCCATGCAACTTGTATAAAACAAGCAGCCCACGTTCTCCATTGGTGCGAGTGAAACCTTAACTTATTCCTCAGTTGCTTGCTATGCAACCTTCTAAACTGAGATGCAACAAACTTCAAGTCTTCTGCTATAAGTGCAAAGGCTTCTACTTCAGATATGGCTTTAACCGTTCGAGTTGAAGAAGGAATTACCATAGTCGGTCGTGGATCCAACGCCCATGTCAATAGCTCCTCACCACAGAAATCACCTGGGCCAATACAACATGAGTTGAAGAAACCAGTGCGGCCTCCATTGGTTGTGTAGGAATCAAGATGTCCTCTTATTATGAATAGCATCTCGTTCACTGGATCGCCTTCACGAACTAGATAAGTATTCTCGGTGCATAGTGCAGGCTTTAGTCTTTCACATATTGCATCTAGCATCCTCTCATCCATTGCGTCAAACAATGGAACCTGTTCATGTAAATAATCTTAAACGACGCATAATATGAGACAGGGGGAGTAATTGAGAAGGAAAGTTTAATGATTAATATAATTGACTCACTCTTCGAACTAGTTCAAGACAAAGGTGGCGTTTAATGTCTCTTCGAAGATCCAATGGAAGACCTCTGAGAAGAGATTCTTCATCTACGCCTCGTGTAGCTATCCATTTATATTGATCGTACTTACGCACGGATTGTCTTAGTTCTTGAGGTAGTTGTCTGTGATGCATCCATTGTTCTGTGTCTGTTCTTTTGACTCTCCACTCTTCTAAACGGACGGTTGTTGATTGCAGGTATGTCTGCCCAAATATTAGGAAAGGTCAATTTATGCTATTAGTATATGCAAAGAAGCTATGGTTGAAGAGAGTATTTGAGTGCATTTACCTGCATATTACCAATGAGCAATGCAAAAAGAACCAATCCAAGGATTGCAACAACAATGGCAAACATTATTTCTCCAACAAAAGTGCTAGTAAGAAGACCTTGTCCCAAAGAACTGAAACCAGCAATCAGAAACTAATTAGTCGGTATTGTGTCACAACTTATGGACATATCAGCTTATGCCGATAGATAAGCTTAAATAAGTCAATCCAAACATACCTCAGATTCCTTAGGCCCCACCAGAGACAAAAGAAGTACTTGTTAAAGAATGCAGAGGTTGTAACTTTGGATGTCACTGCATCACCATATATACCAAACTGATAAAAGAGAGAATTTGGTGAGCATAAATTTGTGACATTACTTGTTACAAACCATGATACCCTTAGGGAATCTTTAACCATGTTGCAGTCAAAAAAATCAAATTGACATGATTCCTCCAGTTTGCAGACACTCTTCCAGCATGCTTCTTGTCTTTCAATTGATAGAAGATACCAACAAGCCCCTAAAACCTTCAGCAGAAAAATACGAGTTCAGTATATCAATTTATTAACTTTCTTTGTATTAGTAATGCATTGCTAAGATACGCAATTGCAGCCACATTCGTCTGCATTTTACCGCAATATCAAGGTTCATAGCGTAACATTGCAACTGTAATTTAAAACCATGAATTCTGATATAACTTTTGCCTAAGGTATAACTTAGAACCTAAGAGGACCTTAAGATAAAACGACATAAATTTTTTCCATAACGATCATGAAAAAGAAAAACTGAAAAGACTCTAATATGTGACAATGTCCATATTCTTGAAATAAAAGGCAAGGTGTCATTATTTACATGACTAGCCAACATGTAAAGCATCAAGTTATAAGCAGCTCCTGCCCATGCTGTTTCTGTCACAACTCCTGTAGCTTTTACAATTTGTGAAGAAAGTGGAAAAATGAGAAATAGCCTTGGCAAATATTGGATAATGATGATGAATCTAAGGACATTTTTTGTGTTTGCAATGGTTGAACCTCCAAGATTAGGTATGACAATCCAAATTAACACCTGTCTCAAACATGAAAAAAGAGCAGCATTGTCAAAGATTGCGACAAGACGTCAATTATAGCTTAAAAAGTTAAAACTTCGCTCTTCGTTAACTTGCCTGAGGAAGGGGCAGGGCAGCAATAAAGTCCAAGAAGAAACCCTTGTGCAAGTACCTAGTAGCTATCTTAGAAGAGTCAATAACAAGTTCTCCTCTCCCAAAAACCCTAGAAGAAGGAGCAACGTATGCTGTATGAAACCTCATGAAAATGTGAATGACATAAAAGACATCCGCGATTGATCTGATAACTATGAGGAAAACTTCAACTGCTATTCCAATATCAATGCACACTTCATCTTGAACTATTGGCAAATAAAAGAAGAGAGGATCCACAAACAAAGAAATTAAACATGCTACCAAGAAAATCTTGTTCCATTGGTGAATGGTTTGTCCCCTAGGATCAAATATTCTTCTTCTTCTTTTCACTCTCTTGTAGTCTTCTGAGAACACTCGTGACAATACTCTAGGAGCGATTTGTTTTTCGTTGAGCTTGATTTCGTTGTCACCATTAAGTGATGTTAGTTTAGCTAGTTCAAGATGATCACCTTCAAATCTAAAATGTAAAGTGTTATAAATTATGGTTATAAATCTTTTGTTGCTATAGAAAGCATGCAATTAATGTTGATTAGCATAGAAGTTCAATATTCTAATTTCTAAAGAACTTGTAAGAAATAAGTTCAAACTTAAGATGCTAGAAAAGAAACTTGCCTAACAAATCTTGAATCTTCTGAAGCCATGCCGATTTTCCAGCAATGTCGTCAATCTCTCTCAATTATCAAACAATATGATACGCGCACGGTACTGATACATACAGGTCTGACATGAATTTTGGAGTAACCATGTTTCAGAGCTATATACAAAGAGGTTTACTTGTGCTAGGTGCATATGTATCAGTTATAGATAACATATAAGAAACCAGAAAACTACTTTGAGGATTAAAAAGGGGGAGATGAGTTGGTTGCTTAATGTGATAAAGAAAAGTACAAAGTTTGTCACTGTACCAAAAACGTTGTGATCATGTAAAAACAAAACAAAAAACAAAACCGTTTTCATAATCTTATTTGTTGATTGAAAAGATATCAAAGACGGTATACCCTATGCAAATGCAAGGAAAGCAACAAATACATTACAAATACACAAGCGTATGGAGTATGCAAACATAATATGTATATTGCTATATAAATAGGCTACATGCATTCCTAAATATAAGATATGTCGAATAAACTAAGTTAAGAAAGTTCTTTAGAGACGAAATTAAGAAAGTTAGTAGTGATATTAAATTTATGATTAATTTATATTGCTTTTACAAGTTTATCTTAAAGAAAAGAGTAATAATTTATCTTCCTATAATTTATCATCACTTACAAATAGATATAAAAAGTAATTAAGATTATTTAGTAAAAAATTATTTATTGTTAATATTTTTGAAAAAACAAGGAAAATTATGCAAAAACATCTTATACTTAAGAGTGTGGTAATATAAAATAAGAGCAATTATAGGGAGAAAAGATTGTTAGAGCATGTGACTTTAATAGCAAGAATGTCTAAACATGGATGAGGCTGGGGTAGATAAGCAGACGAAAGAGGGGATATAAATATGTTCAAGTACAACCAAATAAGTTGGTTGGCTGGATACAGAGATATGGTCATGGTCCTAAAGGAGAGATATAGTAATATGTTCACTTTTTGAAATTGCAGTTGCATTAAGTGTGTTTGGTTCTGCAGCGTAGAGAATTGATTTTGACATAATTGATTTTGTTAGAATTGTTACTATTTTCAATGCAAATTCCAAACTAGGCGCATATGTTTGTAACTCATACACTTACAACCTCGAAGTCTCGAACAGATATAATGTTTGCTACAGCTAAAACCAATCTCATCTATCACAGATTTAAAACCCGTCTTCAAGAAATTGTAGAAACCAGTTTGACATTCAGTTTAGTCAGTAATTTTTCAACGATTCAAAGTTCTGTTACCGAAATCCAAACATTAAGTAAGCATATTAACGAAGCAAATGCCAAATCATGTTTTTATCGATACAAGTCTAGCCTAAAACCTTTGCTCAACCGAACAGCATATGTGAGCTATGCCTTGAGCGGCAAGCATTTGCAAACTCTTGCTATATGAATAATTAATTTTCCCATTATCTTTGATAAGCTCATAAACCAAAATTTGCAGGACATAAAAGGCATCTTTCCCTACATCCCTCCCAACAAAAAATTCTCTCCCAAAGTTCAGGCAGAAGAGAAAAAAGAAAAAACAAAGCAGTTTAAATGCACATCTTGTGATCTGTGTGTTTCTAAGAGCTTTCATCCTGTGCATCAGAAGCAGATTCTTTCAAACATGACCTCATAATCTTAGCAAGCTTTGCACAAGCATCCAAGCACAGCTGCATCCCCTGCATGAAGAAAACCAAATGTCAATGAGAGCTTGCTCCATCTCTATTTGTTGTATTGACTCAATTTACGTTATTTTATTGCGGTCTGGTAAGATCTTGGCGTTACAAATATCTAGATACCAAAGTTTTAAACAAAAAGGTTTGTGACTATAAGTAAGATCTTGGCGTTACAAATATCTAGATACCAAAGTTTTAAACAAAAAGGTTTGTGACTATAATCAAGGCTGCGACATCATGGATTTTGGTGCTATCACACCTGCAATTGAACATTAGCTATGATTCTCTCCAAATATTAAGGATTACTGTGCAACCATAATTTAAAAAACCTTGCTAGACACTCCCATTTCAAGCATAAAAAAAAATAAATAGATAAAAAAATATTTAGATGATCTGCCGACTTTTTTTTTTCTTTTCCAATCTGTAAAGTAAGACAGTATCCTGAAGTAAATTAAAAACATGAAATAGGCATCACCAATAATAAAAAATTTAAAAGGATGGAGAACAGGCAGACCTCATTTATCTTTGGGGTGGACCATTCGCCGGTAACTGTCAGTTGGGTGATTTCATAGCGAGAAGGCATGCAAGTAATCATTAAGCTTCCATCTTGGCAGTTTTCCTCCTCAAATATAGGATCAATGACGAGGTTCTTACCGAGAAATGACTGGAATCATTAAAAAAAATACATTTTATAAGATAAAAAATAATTAAATTAGTCTCTTAGCAGCAAAACAAGCATGTCATGAAGGAATAGTTCATGGCAGGTTCATAGCATTAATAAATCCAGAAAGATCAACCAATAAAAATGACAATGCCAAACATGTTATCGTGCATAGAGTATGGTCGCCACAAAATAAATGAAAAACAGTTTAACAAGCATTTCAAGGCTCTAGGACACGATGCATATATGAGGAAGTAATCTAAAGATGCATAAACTCTGTGATTCGGGTGCAAAGTAAAACACTGGAAGAAAAAAAAGAAAGTAGAAGATGATATTATAGTAAAAAGAAATTTCAAGAATAGTTCAAAAATGGGAGGCAGTTCAAGCACACTAAAAACCAAGGCACAAATTACAGAGAATTGCAAATGTGAGTAAATTCATACCACTGAAACTGAGGCGACAAGGTCATACATCAGTATTCCGGCATCAGCCAAGGCAAGACTAGCAACCGATATGACAACTGGGAGATCACCTGCAACAAATTCAAATAATAAATTACTGCTAGAAACTTCACAGAAAATCGAATAAAACATATTTTGCTTAAAGATTTAAATTAAATTGCAACTCTAGTCTCCAAAATATTAAATACGATCCTTCATCACTGCTTCTTAGATGTTACAATTATTAAAATCCAAAGAACTATTTCTGTATGATAAATCTGAGACAAGTTCACCGACAACTAGACTTCTATCACACAAGATTATATACCTACATTAATTTATATACTAAAGGTGCCCATAAAAATCTACAAAATTATGTAAAAATCCTACATGTACACCAGTTGCGTAAGACAACTATTATCGTGAATAATATATCCTATATGTACTTGGCTATATCTTTCAAGGAATCCTTGGGTTAGGATAAAGGGCATTATTTTCTCCTAAATTTTAGGGATAAAATACACAGAAGATGCTACTCTCTTGCACTAAAAATCCAGTCAAACAATCTAAAAAATTCAAAGGCTGCCTTACACAGAAGCTAGAAGTCTATTTGTAGACTTCTTGCAACAAAAAGGACCAACTTAAAACAAATTATAATTACCTCACACTCTCTACAAGGGGAATAATGCAATCAATTTCTAATTTTACCAAGACTGCCACATATTCTATGCTAGGGATCTAATACTATCAATTTTTATCCCTCTTCCTATAATAGGCTTTCGGTGCCTCGCCTTACAACTTAGAATACACTAATTGCTGCAGTAGTTAACAGTAAGAGTATACAATTAATTTTTACAAAACAGAAATCTTGGTTGATATCTCTTGCCTATGATAGTAATTCAACTAAAAGAAACTACTTTTTCATGTCTCCTATGAGCTGTACCCAGACCAACAAGTCTTGAAATAATCTTCACTAAGGCTACCAGTTAGATTCAAACCCCTTCATTTTATTCTAGGTGAGTGCGTCCGTATGTAGCTTAGGTTGCAAATAGAATCATACCTCATGATTAATTAACTAAATGAATATATGGTCAAGCAAAATACCTCTTTGCAATAACGCAGGGGAACACACATTGTTGAAACATAGCAGTTACCAGATAAAACATGGTAAACAAGAATAACAATAAACTTAGACTATTTCTATTGTGTTCCAGAAATTGATATTCATCACATTTTTAATTTTTATCCTTATAATTTCTAAACTATCCATCAAAATCAATATGACTGAATTAAATAGAAAATCAACATGAATTTGTAAGCTTACTGCCACTAGATTCCAGCACCAATGCAAAAACATCCACAGTGGTCTTGGGGAAGGAATCCAATATTATTGCACCCTCCAAAGCTTTATGAAGCATCGAACTGTACTCTTTGTGGTCTGAACCCTAACTTTGTGAGATATAAGATATTAAACGCTACTCAAAAATAACCAAGATATGATAAGGAGTCAAAGAAAGCAAAAATTACAACATTTAACATACCTGTCCACGAACTGGAGTTGAAAATGTAGTATAGCTGACATTGCAATTCAGACGCCCTGTATCACTGTACATCATTGCCTTCTTGCTCTCTCTTGGCCCAAACCTATAAAAAGAACACATCAGGCAGAGAACATAACAAACAAAAAACTGATAAAACACACCTCATCATGCTGATTGAAGTAGTATGAAGTGACACATTTGTGAGAGAAAACAGAGCACTCACACAGATACAATGACTTTGGTATTTCCAAACTCAGCATAAGCAGACCCTGATGCAGCATTCACAGCACCAGTCCTGAAAACTACAAACACAAAATCATAAAGGTATGAAGTACTGAGACAAACACGGGATATGACGCTGACATGGATGAGTAGACAGTGATAATAATTTAAGAAAATAAAAGTGATTAAACATTTGTTGGTATTACATATTGGACTTGGCTTTCAACATGAATTGGGCATGTCTTCAATATGAAGTGTTCGGGTGCTATATAGCTATGTAGTAGTAGTACCAACTCTTATGATTGAAGGCGTGTCTCTCTGTTGTGAATAGCATGCTATAGCAGAATAGCATTGCGCTGCAGTGAAAGGGTTTGGCCCCAAACCGCTATTGCATCTGCTATGAGGGTTTTGAGGCGGCGAAATTCCTCAAATCCTATTTTATCAAACTATTGTCGTACTTTAGGGTCTTTAATTATTAAGCATGACGGCCTCTTTGCAAAATTTGGTCAACAAAAGTTAATGTATCTGGTTCAAAAAATATGTTGATGCAACTTATGTGAACCCATTATTGCTTATATTTTAGGGTTTGGTGTTACGCGACACCATGGCAACATAGCATGTCTTTGTGTCCGACAGACCTACGACACATTTGAACTCAACGTAAAAACTTAAAGCTATGTAATCATCCATGAACTCATGTACCGAAGAATAATAATGATAAAATAAAAAATAAATAATTAGGGTATGAATTAGCATTGAAATGAAAGAGTTATGAAGCTTACAAGCGGGTCTACACTGGTGGAAACCACGGCCATCGGGTCGGGTCCAATCTTCTTCCTTGAGAAGCAGTGGTTTCTTTTTACCGCTTGTCAGAGACGGTGAGTATGTCGCCGGAGTCGTTCCACTTTTACCGGCCATTCCCAACGGCGGTGGTGTCCACTCTGCTTCACCGTAAGGTTGGAGAGAAGAGAGAGTAGTTTGCTGTGATGGAAGTGTTTCTCGTTCGCTTTCATCAATTCATGTTTTTAATCATAGCCATTCGATTTTTAATTGCCATGTGTCATTCATCCGCGAAACGAACTGTTTAGGTAAAAGGAGCAGATGTGAGACTAAAAAAACATAGCGGGGAGACTTTCTTTGAGTGAGGTGCAAAATTGAAAACCCAAGGTGTGCAAAGTACTAACAGACCGATTAGACCACTAAGCAATAAAATCGAAAAAAGAATTAGGTTTATGAGCCATCAGCCACCACAAATAATGATGTTTGATCCTAGCGAGCAAGTGATGGAGAGAATGAACATTGATGCTGAAAATACGAGAGCTTTTCTCCTTTCAAATAACTCAAATGCAAGACAACCAAATCATTTGAAAACACTAACGAATATCCCTTATAAACAAATAAGGTCCACCAAATTGCATAGGATACACGAGATCCCAACCAATTTAGAACAAGTGACCAAAGCCTACTAGAAGCTAACTCGTCGAAACCCGCAAGAACACTCAAAGAAACTCAGAGACAATGCGGCGATGTCCAAAGTGTCTATCGAAAAACCACTTATGTGAAAGGAATTGAATCGTATCCATAAGAAACTCGACCTCTATTGGTATGGCTGCAAAAATAAAATCATTACGAGCCTTTCACAGAGTCCACACAATCAAATGTCACACCAAAGTAAAATCAAACCTACTTCTAATAGTCACTATTAACGACACGGACAACTGAAACAAGCCAAGCACACTCCCAGGTAAAACCAAATCTCACCTACATACATTATACCAAATGCTAGAAGCAACGAGGCACAAGACAAAGTGACGATTAGCCGACTCATACCGGTCCTCACACAAACTACCAGACATTTTTTTATTCCTCATTTCCACAACTACACTCCCAGGTAAAACCAAATCTCACCTACATACATTATACCAAACACTAGAAGCAACGAGGCACAAGACAAAGTGACGATTAGCCGACTCATACCGGTCCTCACACAAACTACCAGACATTTTTTTATTCCTCATTTCCGCAACTACCTGACTACAGCAACGAGCCTCTATGAACAACACTACGTCGGATCAATTTATCTTTGGTTGGAATCCTTTTATTGAGAGTTCTCCAAGTAGAGAGAGAGAGAGATAGAGAGTTTAAGCAGTACTACTTTATTTCAAATAAACTTTGTAAGAGGTGCACAAACATGTTGTTGATCTTCTTGAGTCAATAAATGATAAACTCCTTTAATTTGAATAACCTTCTTTCGGAAATGAAGTTAGTATTTAGACAATTTTTTTGCCAAAATGTTTATATAGAGGGAGTAAAAATGGAACTACTTACCTTTGATTTGCAACTATAATGATGGAAATGAAATTTTTAACGAGGAAATGTTAATTTGTTAGGGGAAAATGTTAGTATATAGTTCATTAAAAAGATAGTATATACTTTTGCCCCTGCTAGACAAATTTTCTGGATCCGTCACTGATCTCACAAATTATAATCTTTGAATTATTATTTTTTTTTGTTTAATTATAAAAAAGTTGTTTTTCTTCTAAGCTTCAGCTGCTTGCTTGTACTGTAAAAATAATATAATTTTTCCTTTTTACAAAAGATATAATTTTTTCTTCAACTTTCAACTTTTTATTCCTGTGAATGCAGTCTCATATTATTACTGGTCACACATTTGACAAGCTTTATAAGCTAAAAATATAAACAACTATTTGCTCACTGCAAAATGATAAGCTTAACATCAAGGAAAAGATTTCAGAATTATGAAACAGGCATATGCTTAACTAGTTCTGCAGAGAACATATGTTAACTTCTCAAAATGCTAAGTCCTGCAAAACTACTCCTAAAGAGGAAACCTGTGTATAATCGTCCGAAAAAATATATGATGTTAATTAATAAAATCGGATTCTTCTCTAAATGAAAGAACTAAAATTAACCTCACCTATAGTCCTAAGCTTTTTTGTACAAGAATACATTGAATATATTTTTTGTCCTTATAATCTAACCACATCTATGTGCTGTATATTCAATTCAAATGTAGAACATAATCTCAAAACCAGATTGCATTGCTTCATCCCTTGTGATATCCCAGTGAGCAATGCACAATAAATAGCGGTATTCAAGGTGAGTGTTTCCAGGGGACAGTGCCATCTGTCATGCAAAATGATTCAAACCGAGGCTCGGTTATGTCTACGATTTCCTCTTCTGATGCATGAGAGCTATTAGACTTTGATGTCAACAGGATTAAACTTTCAATATACTCAGCTGAAACTGCGTCTTCTTCTTTATTTTTGTTTCCAACACATGGATTGTGATCGATATCTAGTGACGATAAATTATGAGCTAGAAATTTATCGGATGTAACTTGCCTTTGCTTTTCTGCATTCTCCGCTTCCTTTACATGTCCATAAAGAAAAATATTCAGCAAGTGGTTTTTTTAATGCAACACAAGAACAATATTTATTCGCAGTGTGACATAACTAACACTCAAGCAAGCAAAATTTTCATCAAAACTCAGATTTTGTAAAAATTAAGAAACTTGATTAAACTAGAAAGTGTTCTG
>Ga0315915_1008370_pt1 | contig 12098 bp, 11 predicted proteins | sample MpolbnodulesMG_FD_207738 | JGI IMG/M metagenome (GOLD analysis project Ga0315915, IMG submission 207738) | Medicago polymorpha root nodule microbial communities from Los Angeles, California, United States - branched nodules | ecosystem: Host-associated > Plants > Roots > Nodule | place: USA... | reverse complement strand
TGAAAACATTCAGTTTAATTTTTTAGGGACTAAAATCAAAATTCGCTATATTTATAAGGACGAAAAACTTATTTAACCATTTTTTATTTTATCTTTCTATTGCTTTGGTTTTTGTGCAAATACATATTTTTTTCTTTGTAAACTATGGTTGTCTCATACGTTGTGAACCAAACGGTTGTTCAATTAACTAAAAACCGTGCAATATAAAAGAAGAGAAATGATAACTAAACACACTTTTCTTAACACAATACAGACACCATGGACATTTTGGACTTTTCAACCTTAAATCAGGGTTATTGTTGTAAATCCACCACACACCTCTTCTTTCTTGCGACTGCAGAACTCCATTCTTCCACCATCCTTTCACCCCCACCGCCGTTCTAACCACAGCCCTCCCCCACCGTAAACGACGCGTTCAGATCTCGTCTTCCCTACCGTCATTGAGATCTCGTCAACCGCCGCCGTCATCTATAATCACCACCATCCTTCTAGATCTAATTGGGCAGGGGGAGGGACGGGGACTGAGAGAAGACAGAGTCTGAGTAAAAACTGAAAGGAAAAAAAAAAAAAAGGAGGAAAAATATCGTATAAACATACGGTGTTGTCTGTATTGTGTTGGATTTTTTTTTAGTGTATATTCATCAGATAAAAGAAAGTAAGATAACATGAGCTCATATTTTTCACGAAAAGAAACACTGTTGTAGGATTCATATTTGATCTATAAACAACACAGTCCTGTCCACCCCTGCAACGGATGGCCCCTGTTATTCCAGTACCACGCCACTACACGTCAAGTCATCATCCTAGTCACCAACCCAACCGGTTAATTCACCCACTTTTCGACACGTGTCAGTCACTAGTCCTTTCCCGCAACTAGGGTTAGAGTCAGCGCCAAACGGGTTTTCTTTTCGCCGTCTACTTCGTTCCCAAACTTTTTCCTCAAAATATTACTATTAACACATTCGTTTTTCGTTTATTTATTTTTTAATATTATTATAAAAAAAAAGATCAAATCAAATACGACTTCTCTCTCTCTCTCTCCTCCTAGAAGAAATTTCCACGTTCAATTGTTGTTTGTTACAGTGTTACTGTCACACGAATTATTGGGAGAAAAAATGGAATCGAATCATTTGAAATGGAGCTTACAAAACCCTAACATTCTTCCGCCGCCATTTCCATCACCATGAAATCAAACTCTCTTTCTGTAAGTATATCCCTTTTTTTATATTAATTATTAATTTATTGTTTAGTTAATTATTAATATTATCACCTCTTAATCCTTTTCATTTTATTTTAACAACCCTCACGCTTCCTGCTTCAATTTCTCGCTCATTTTCGTTCTTCTCAAATCTTCAATCCTTCATGTAGTTTCCTTTTTGAATAATTTCTGATTTGTTGTTAGTTTTTTAATTTGTTTTCATTTTTTGTAAATTTTGAGCAATTTTTTTTTTATATATATTCCTCTTTTTCTGTTATGATTTCATATTAGTGATTTCACAATTTTGTTTGTAACATGGATCATCACGGATATATATCTAGCAAGCAAGATTGAGTTTAGTGGAATTTGAAATTGGAAAAATTTTCAGCTGAATTTGGGATAGTTGAGGGATAGTGATTTGGCTCTCTTCAGAAATGGCTGAAGATAGTCCGCGACTTGGAGGTTTTTCAGCTGGTCTGGCTGTTATATTAAATGGCGACGACAATAAGAAAAAGTTGCCGAATACTAGACTACTTTCTTGTTGTGATGATTTAGGTGAACAGTCGGTGGAAAGAACACTTGAATACGTGTTTGGTCTCCCCAACAGATCGTTGAATTCCTTGGATGGTCCGGTTGACAGTAGTTTTATCCGTTCTGTCATTAAGAATGTTTTTTCACGATATATTGCAAAATCAGGTGATTCTTTTAGTGAAAGAGATATGATATGTGGACCGGATGTTGTAGGCCTAGATGAGTCCAGCATATGTGGTGATATTAAAATCATCAAGTCACCTTTACTTGTCGAAAGCTTGGAAATGTTCAGTAGTGTGAGGGCAAATACATGTGTTTGGAAAGGAAAATGGATGTATGAAGTTATGTTAGAAACATCTGGTATACAGCAGATTGGTTGGGCCACTGTTTCTTGCCCTTTCACGGACCATAAAGGTGTTGGTGATGCCGATGATTCGTATGCCTATGATGGGAGACGAGTTAGCAAGTGGAACAAGGATGCTGAGACGTATGGTCAGTCATGGGTGGTTGGTGATGTCATCGGATGTTGCATAGATTTGGACCGAGACGAAATATTATTCTATAGGAATGGCAATTCACTTGGGGTGGCATTCCAAGGAATTCGAAAAATGGGTCCTGGTTTTGGTTATCATCCAGCAATCTCTCTCTCGCAGGGTGAAAGATGTGAATTGAACTTTGGTGCTCGACCCTTCAAGTACGCAATTGAAGGCTACCGTCCTCTTCAGGCTCCTCCCTCTAAGAGCTACTTTGTCACACGATTGCTACAGTGCTGGTCAAGGCTGTTGGACATGCATTCAGTGGAACGAACTGAACATTCTTTAGCACAGAAATTGAGAAGAGCAAAGAGGTTTGTTTCATTGGAAGAAATTTTCCGTCCTGTCTCATATGCTATTTGTGAAGAATTATTCTGTATACTTGAAGAAGATGTTGGACAAGCAGAGTATATGGTTTGGGGTCCATTGATGTCCTTCACGTTTGAAGTTTTTGAATTGCATGCACCCCATGACTATTCAAGCATGGATAAAGTAGTTGAAGTCTTGTTACAATTTCAAGGATCACACATGCTGTTTGAAAACATCATAAATGCACTTTCATGCGGTTGCAAAATGGCACAGTTAGTTTTGACTGAATGTCCTTACTCTGGATCATATTGTTACCTAGCACTGGCATGTCATCTACTAAGACGAGAGGAACTTATGGTGCTTTGGTGGAAATCACCAGATTTTGAATTTTTGTTTGAAGGTTTTATGTCACAAAAAACTCCAAACAAGCAGGATCTTGACTCCATGATACCTACTGTTTGGTGGCCTGGTTCATGTGAAGATGCATGTTGTGAAGGTAACATGATGTTGGCAACCACAGCTTTGTCGGAGTCAATCAGCAAGGTACGCTATTTTTCTCGGTGACCTAGCTGCATTTTTAGTTATTATAACCGAGTTGAATTTTTTCAATACAATGATTAAAATTATCCATGGCATTGTCATACTGATGGAGTATGAGAGTGGTAGGAAGTAATGGGATAATGCTTTTAAAGTTAATATGAAGAGTAACATGCAGTACATTCTTCTTTTATTGTACATTGGTGGAGTCTTTTATTTTCTCACGACATGTTATTGTTCAGTTATTTTGCGTCTTATTACTGCTACTCCTATATTGGTTAATGGATGTAGTAACATTACTCTTATTGTTCAAAGAACACACAAACAAAGAATGAAAATTAGAAAAATAGGACTGGTTTACCATCGATTATGATGTCAAATGCATCAACTTAACATGACCTTTTGACCTAATCAGGTGGTCTAATCAGTTTATAGGGAATTTTATGTTATTCCTTATGATTTTAATTCAGTTGTTATTCTTGTTCATTATGAAGTCACTTTCACATCAAGTCATAATCTTCTCCATTATGTTTCCATGTGATCATAGCATCAGACTAAGGATTAGGATTTATTGGTTATGGTAAACATTATGTCCTTGGAAGTTTTCTATAAATTAAAAGAATTTTTTCCCATTTGTCAATACTCCCTCTCATTTTTATCATACAGATAATTTGCTCACTATTTAACAATATAATGAAAATGATCAGGTTGTTTCTTTGAATTTTTAAGAATAACATTTCTTTCTTATTTGAGGGCAATATTCTTCAAACCATTGGGCTGTTGGTTACTTTTATAGCTTCCTTAATTTTCTGAGTATACCTCTTCCACTTGTAGATTGAGGAGAAGCATCGGGACCTCTGTCGCTTAGTTATACAATTTATACCGCCTACAACACCTCCACAATTACCTGGAGCAGTATTTAGGACATTTTTACAAAACCTTCTACTGAAGAACAGAGGGGCAGAAAGAAATGTCCCACCGCCTGGAGTTTCTAGCAATTCAGTTCTTGTTTCAATTTATACAGTTGTGCTCCATTTTCTATCTGAAGGATTTGCCTTGGGTGATATCTGTGGCTGGTTAAAGAGCTACAAAGCAGATGTTGGTTTCCTTCATAGAGGTGGTCAACAAAGTTTTCCCATACACTTGTTTTTGAAAAATGATCCTCATAGAACTGATATTTCCAGGCTTGGGGGATCCTATACCCATTTATCAAAGCTACACTCTACGATTGATCATGAAAGGGAAGTAGTTCAATGGGATGAAGGTTGCATGGATAATGAAGAAACCAGAGTGACACATTCAACCAGGCAGAAGCCGTGCTGCTGTTCTAGTTATGATTCTGAATTTTCAAGGAATTTGAAGGTTCCTGCTAAATACCTGGCCAAAGGGTCTCGAGGCCATTGCAGCTCTATTCCAGAAAGACCTGCTCATGTTGCTGCTGAATGCAGTGATGGGAGTTTGAATGATGAGATAACAGATAAACCCAGTTCCAGTGATCAATCTGAACCTGAGTATGGTTACCGCCAATTGCACCATCTGAAATCTGTACCCAAGGATACTGATGTTTATATGGATACGCTGCAGGAAGAAGAGCTGCTTGATGCACTGTTATGGCTGTATCAAGTTGGTCTTGCTCCAAATTTTAAGCAGGTGAGATCATTTTGGCAAAATTTATTGTGATATCACAATGACCAAGAAAGCACATTCAAAGGCGTTAATGCTAACTTTTTTTCTCTCTCCACTCTCCAAAAATACCATTAACAACTATTCAATGAAGCAGACTTTCATAGGAAAGATGAATTTGTAGGTAAAATTAAATTCACAATAAAATAAGGGGTATAAAAGAATTTCAATAATTAATGCACTTTTAAAATGCAATTTGTTTCTTATATTTATGATTTCAATAATTAATGCACTTTTAAAATGCAATTTGTTTCTTATATTTATGAACAAAAAAAAAAGAATATAGTTAACTGTCTCTTATAAATAGGACTGAAGGGAGTAGCATGTTTTGATGGTGAGTGACTTGAATTTCTCAGAAATTCCTCAAATTTTTTATAAATTTTGTGAAAGGAAATGTTAAAGGAGTTGTGGTCAAATAAGATGCTTATATATCTATATGCCCATGAGTCCAGAATAATCTGTTTCACTCTGCTAAGGCTAATTTACTTTGGCTGGTTTGATTTTTGAAATTTTCAATCATGTAATTGATTTTTAATATCGTTGAAATTATAAAGAAAAGATGGAAAAGAGATAAGAATATTATTCTTTCTGTTTTTGCAGGCATCGTACTACATGACTCATCAGGCACAATCAATCTCCCTATTGGAGGAAACTGATAAGCAAATAAGAGAACGAGCTTGTGGTGAAAAGTTGAAGCATTTGAAAGAAGCTCGTAATGAGTATAGAGAAGAGGTCATTGATTGTGTTCGGCACTGCGCTTGGTAAGATTATGAAGTAGCATTTAAGCTTATTTTACCTTACTATTTATTCTTTCCCTCATAGCTTTTTGCTTCTCAAGTACCTTTCTACTTCCTTAAGGTATTAGAATGAAATTTTCAGCAGCAGTGGTTGAAGTATAGTTTATGTTCTCAACTTCTTATTTTCTTGATGTTAACCGGATTTTATGAGACGGTATTTGATACAAAGTTTGATTTTGTTATTACTTTTATTTTCAAATTTTTGATGAGACATATTCACAGTACAGTTGATAAGAAGCTCTCAGGTTGATTAGCTTAAAAGCCTGTTAAACCATCCCCTTTCTCACTTTATTTTGTTTTCTGTTTTTTGGGCCCTAAGATTAAAGATAGAATTTTGAAGAATAGAAAAATGATTTGGATGTTTAAAACAGAAAGAGCGTGCTTTCAATTTTTTGTATGTTTTGTATATGTACATAAACTAAGCGTAGCGGAGATAAGGATGTTGCGTTGGATGTGTGGTAAGACTAAGCGGGATAGAATTAGAAATGTTGACATTAGAGAGAGTTGGGGTAGCACCTATAGTAGAAAAGATGGTAGAAACTAGACTTAGGTGGTTTGCGCATGTAGAGAGAAGACCTATGGATTCTGCAGTAAGGAGAGTAGATCAGATGGAGGGAAGTCAGATCACTAGAGGTAGGGGTAGACCTAGAAAAACTATGAGAGAAACTATAAGGAAGGATCTAGAGATAAATGAATTAGAGAAAGACATGGTCTTTGATAGAACACTATGGCGTCGTTTGATTCATGTAGCCGACCGCACTTAGTGGGATAAGACTTGGTTGTTGTTGTTGTGTATATACATATGTTCAGTAAAATACTTGTTGTACTGAAAGTTCAATGACTTGCAATAACCTGCGTCAGCTCTGATAATTGTGCTATCATTTTGATGTTCACTCTCTTTTTTTAATATGCTTTTAAGTTATAATAGTTGTGTTCTGGGATCCATATTTTAGATTATTCTGTTGATTCTTAATCAATTATTACTCTATACTCATATGCTGGTGACTTCAGAACTTCACTACTTATTTAACTTTTCAGGTAACACAGTTCATACTACATAGATACCTCTCTTTCATATGAAGTAGACATGATAAAAATTTGAGACTTTGTATTAGAATATATTTCACTGTGTTGTTTCGGTCTGAGTTTTTTATCCTTCTCAAATCTCAAATACTAGTTTCCTTAAAAAAACCAGCAATCTTAATTTTTCTTTCCTTATTCTGCGTTTCTTTATGGGGCCACCTCTTGCTTTACAGGTATCGTATCTCTTTGTTATCACGATGGAAGCAGCGAGGAATGTATGCAATGTGCATGTGGGTTGTCCAGCTGCTACTGGTTCTTAGCAATATGGATTCAGTGTTTATCTACACCCCTGAATATTATCTGGAAGCTTTGGTAAATAAGCATTTTCCACTGGTTTAAATTTAACAGCAGTTTTGGTTCACTCACCTTCAAAGAACACGTATCTTTATCAGTTATCTGCTTCTATACACTTCATTTTTTTGGTTTTGGTGGTACTTATCCATCATAGATTTTAAGAGTAAATATCTGACGCATTATGGTGAGACTCAGAGGTAGAAGGTCATGATAGAAAAGCATTAATTTTGATTGAGAATCACACATATTTTGTCCGCCTCATTAATTTGATTAAGGGCATATTAGTTCAGCTATTACAATTTCTCACAGCATTTCTTATAATTTGGGAGAAAATATCCTGGTAGTAACATTTGTTTTTCGTACAGGTCGATTGCTTTCATGTGTTGCGGAAGAGTGATCCTCCATTTGTTCCGTCCACAATTTTGATCAAGCGTGGACTTGTTTCATTTGTATGTTCCAACATTTCAGTTTCAGATACTTCATTCTTTCTTTTTTATATTTGATTTGTTCTGGGAGTAAATGTCTACTTTATATTTATTACTTGATTATGGTGAATGAGATTTGAATCTTCAGAACTGCGAGGAATTGTTTATGCAATTCATATATTTTGGATCTCATATGTTGTCTTCTAAATAGCTGCATCTAGAAATATTTGTACTGTGAAACAACCAATATAGGAAAGGGATAGTTTATTTATTATGTACTTAGATGATTAGGTAATAGCATATAAGGAATCCCATCATTGACATTATTCGAAGGCGTTAGGGTAGCCTTGATGTCATTTAGCTTTCCCTTGGTCTTTTACACAAGATATTTAGGATTCTTTTGCTCCCCCCACCCAACCCAACTTAAATAGTAGGGAATCCTTTCAATTGGAGGTTCTTGTGAGTCTCCTTGATTCTGTTTTGTCCACCAGTCCAGATAAAGAAATTTTGGCGTTTCCATCCTTCTGGGGTGTTTCCTTGTCGTTGTAAATCTGATTTATTTTCAATTCTTAAGTTGTTGAATGGTGAAACATTCCACTTACTAAGTAGCCTGACGGAGCCCATGCTTTTGCAACAAACCCAGATGAGCAGCTTGTCCCCCATGAGACATGAGGGCCACAGGTGTTGAAGGTTTACACAAGGTGGGGAAATGGGGCAGCGGAAAAAATTAAGAAGAGGCAATACGTGTTAATAGGAACCAGGCTCTGTCGCTGGCCGTTTGAAATCCTCCAGCTCCCTCTAAGATTAATTCTTCTCTCTGACGTTCCCTCTTTTATTTGAAGTTCCCTCTACACATGCATGTCCTGATGAGTGCCTTATATGTGAGCTTAGAGTTTGTTCCTTCCATTACTTGCATTGTCTTGCTGCTACTGCTTTATGTAATTCTTTGTTGGGTGCATCCTAAGTTGTTTGACTAGTTTTGGAAGAAGTAAAGAAACCAAACTTTTGTTAAAGAGCGGATGTTATACAAGCCATGATGTTGAATTTACCGTCTTACATATGAATGTTACAAATAATCTGTCATTTGTGCTGCAGCATGCCCGATGTTTGTAAACTTGCCTTAGCAAGGTTGTTGAGTGTTTCTAGCATCGGTTCTAACTTCTAAGTTATTATGCTTGGATATCATTTTCGCCAGGTCACTTTTGTTGTTACTCATTTCAATGATCCAAGGATATCAAGTGCGGATCTTAGAGATCTTCTTCTCCAGTCTATATCCGTCCTGGTGCAGTACAAAGAGTATTTGGCAGTTTTTGAGAGCAACGAGGCAGCCAACCAAAGGCTGCCAAAAGCTTTATTATCAGCATTTGATAACAGATCTTGGATCCCGGTGACGAACATACTCCTGCGATTATGCAAGGGTTCTGGTTTTAGTTTTTCAAAGAACGGGGAATCATCTTCATCATCAATTCTTTTCCAAGTATGTAGCAACCACTTTTTGTTACCAAGTAATATTTACGTGGATTGATTTCTCACCATATAGGTTTTTCCCCTTTGATTTTTGATGCAATGCAGAAGTTGCTAAAAGAAGCTTGCATAAATGATGAAGGATTATTTTCATCTTTTCTAAACCGTCTATTTAATACACTTAGCTGGGCCATGACAGAATTTTCAGTTTCTGTTCGAGAAATGCAAGAGAAGTATCAGGTATGGTATTTTTTCCCATCCTTTATTGGATTTGGTTCTTGGTTTCTTTCTGTCTTCTCATTCTGGGGGCTTTAAGTCAGCGTTTATAATAGTACATACACAGGGTCTGGGATTTCAGTTTTATGTATTCTTGTAGCTTATCAATTTTTTAATTCTAACTTGTAGTTTGGTTTGGAAGACATCTTGCGTGGATACAATTGAATTTGTATCTATAATCTATTAACATAATCATTGCTGGTCAAATTTATAGTTTACTGTTTTACTTATATGTGTAGTTCTTTCCATTGATTTATACTCCATACACTTATTTCACAGGTAATGGAGTTTCAGCAAAAGAAATGTGGTGTCATATTTGATCTTTCATGTAATCTTGCAAGGATTTTGGAGTTCTGCACTCATGAGATTCCTCAAGCATTCCTGTCTGGACCAGAAACAAACCTCAGGAGGTTAACTGAGTTGGTTGTATTTATCTTGAATCACATGACTTCTTCAGCCGATGCTGAATTCTTTGAATTGTAAGTTACAAGCCTGTGACTTAAACTTGAGCTTATAGACCAGAAGTATTTTATTTTAATTATTGTTTATCCATCTTTGATATATTGATATTGCTTCTGGAGAGACTGATGTCCAACCTTATTATCTCCTAAAATGACCTTTAAAAGATTCTTGAGAATTTGGAACCATGTGGGTTTGTTGAAAATAGTTTCCGTCATTGTTTTTTTTTTTGTTGAGAGGTTGCCTTTTCTTTTTTATTCAATCTCAGGTCCCTTAGACGGCATAGCCAATCTTCAGAGAAAGTAAATCGAGGCATGATATTGGCGCCTCTCGTAGGGATCATGTTAAATATATTGGATGCTACTAAGTTGGCAGAGTATCGAGAGAACAATGATCTTGTCGATGTTTTGCTAAGCATGGACTGTCCAGATACTGTTCTTTATGGTTTCCAATTTCTTGTGGATTATAACTGGGTTAGTTGTTGTCACTCTTCTATTTTTTTTTTCTTCCTAAGTATTTAAAAGGCCTTTGTATGTAGATCACCTAGATTGATTCAAAACGCACTCATTATCGAACATTTTGAAAATTCGATTTGGTCTAGTTTGCTTATTTCGGTTTGAACTCGGTGCTACTAATTGCTAATAACCCTGAAAAATTTGGCATTCATTCGAAAAATCCTCAAGGAGATATTAGTTATAGGACTGCTAGGTTATACATTATGAATCATATTGATCTTTCATTGGTACAAGTCCCTCACATTTTTATGGACCTGTATTATAGTATGAAACATGGATATCTTGTTTCTTTTGTAACCAATAGAGTTTTAGCGTTTTGAACATTTTATGAATAATTTCAAATGAATAAAAAGAGCTGTCATAAAATATCAGATTCTTCCCTGTTCATGTCAGGATTCCAGTTTCCGCAATCTTCAAAGATTTAATGATCTAGTTTATTGAAGTGAAGTTTATACTGTGAAATTGATCGTGTTTATCATCATTTTGATGTTTCATTCCCCAGGATGGATCGTGTCGAGGGGGAGCTTACGTGGCAAAATATAAGCAGTTAGAAAATTTCTTGACTCTTCTTGCTTGCCGCCTTATGTCTGAACGTGATGAAGTGGACAGTGTTGTAGATACAGAGCTTGATGATAACTTATGCTGCATATGTTACGCTTGTGAAGCGGATGCCCAGATTGCACCTTGTTCCCATAGGTCTTGCTATGGCTGTGTAACTAGGCATCTTTTGAACTGTCAGAGATGTTTCTTTTGCAATGCTACAGTGACAGATGTTAGCAGAACTAATGAGAAGACAGGCTAAGGAGCTCTTATTTTATGCTTTGCTTGGTTCCTGTTTGACGAGAGTTGGTCGGTGACAGATTATTTGCCTATTTATGAACTTCTTAATACTTGAGAAACAAGAACCGGAGGAGAAAGAACAACAAGGGGGAAAAAATGGGGAAAAGTAATGAAAAATAGAGGGAGGCTGGGAAAGGGGGTAGTTTGGGTAGGAGTTAATCTGTTCGAGGTGGTTAAGTTATTCATATGGGCTAGAAATCGCCTTCGGGAAATTTTGTAGGCTACGTAATGTTTAGAGGGTATTGTGCTGTAAATATGCGATGTAAATGGGAAGCAAATTCCTTATAGTTTATCTCTTTCAGCAAGACAACTTTGCAGTAATCACTAGGTTGGCTTGGATGGCCACAACATCATATTCAGCAGTAGAACAATATGGTTAGATTCGATGCATGGCCGCATGGGGATTAATTTTTAGATGGCTGGTACAGTATCATCAAAACAATTTCCTTGACAAATGCGATGTGAGCATGCAGTACTAATTTAAGTTAGTGGGGGGTCACATATCTTTGTTCATCACATTAAAAATGATATAAAAAGGTCACAATTGTAAAGAAATAATGCTTTGTTCATCACGTTTCAGTAGTACTAGCAAGCTATAGGCGTGGCTTGCCAAGAATTTGATTAGCAACGCTTTAAATACAATGCATTTTTATTGAATGGTGGAAATATTGTAGATTATACATATTATTCTTCTGTACTTAAAATAACATCATTCATTTTTTTGTTATTCGTTTATCTGCAAATTACACTTCATTCAATAAGAAAAATTACATGTTACTGTTGTTAGTACGCTGATGTAAATATAGACGCTCTGACATGTATTTAAATTTTAATATTTGCAAATATTTTTCTTTTCATTTTTATAATTAAATCTCTTAGTCTTGTCCAAAAAAATAATTAAATCTCTTATTCAGATCTATCCCATAGGTTAAAAAAGAAAGAGTAGAAGTTTTATCTTGTTCAATTGAATGCAAAATGAGAAAAATTCGAAGTACACAAAGTCATAAAATGTTTTTTTTATACAAAAACATTAAGTGTTTTTCTATGATGGTTATCGTGCTTTTTATGTTAATATATGTGTATTTATAATAACTAGCCTCAATAAACGATAAAATTCTAAGATGTATAAATATTAATTTTCCTTGTGTTTGCAT
>Ga0315915_1008368_pt1 | contig 12100 bp, 8 predicted proteins | sample MpolbnodulesMG_FD_207738 | JGI IMG/M metagenome (GOLD analysis project Ga0315915, IMG submission 207738) | Medicago polymorpha root nodule microbial communities from Los Angeles, California, United States - branched nodules | ecosystem: Host-associated > Plants > Roots > Nodule | place: USA... | reverse complement strand
CTAATATATGAAAATATTAATGATAACGTCTATCTCAATGAAAGTCTATAGTTTTAGGTCTCTAAAGTCTCTAAGATGTGCAAATGTTAATGATAAGTGAAGTGTTATTGAAACCCACTTGGGTTGACCTAGTCGTATTGACTTGGAACCTGGGAGTGTGCTCCTCCTCAAGGTCTCAGGTTCGATTCTCTCTGGTGCCAATTTGAGGGGGTTAGTTTAGCTTCTTCAAAAAAAAAAGTGAAGTGTTATTGATTTTGGGGAAACTATAGCTTAAAGAAATAACATTTTCTATGATGGTCATTATTACCCAAGTTTTATTTTAACATCGATTCATAATTACTTAGGCAATAATTACTCGAGTTTTATTGGCATGCAATCCATGGTTTTAGGTCTTACAAAAATCAACTAATTTACGGTTTTAGGTCTCGAACAAATCAATTCATAATAACTTAGGGAATAATTACTCGAGTTTTCTTGGCATGCAATCCATAGTCTAATACATGCAACAGGACAAGTGTCACGACTCAAGAGGAATAACACATGCAACAAGACAAGTGTAAAAAAAATACATGCAGCAAGCCAAATGTTACCCATGTAATAAACCAAGTGTCATGACTCACGAGGAATACATGCAACAAACCAAGTGTCAAGAGGAATACATGTAGCAAGCCAGGTGTCAACCATGCAATAAATCAAGTGTCACGACTCACGTGGAATGAATGCAACAAGTCAAGTGTCAAGAGGAATACATGCAATAGGCCAAGTGTCACCTATGCAATAAACCAAGTGTTATGACTCTTGAATACATGCAATGAGTCAAGTGTCAAGATTAATACATGCAACAAGCCAAATATTACCCATGTAATAAACTAAGTGTCACGACTCCTGAGTAATACATGCAATAATCCAAGTGTCAATATGAATACATGCAGCAAACCAAGTGTCACTCATGCAATAAACCAAGTGTCACGACTCATGAGGAATACATGCAACAAGTCATGTGCCAATAATAATACATGCAGAAGGCCAAGTGTCATCCATGCAATAAACCAAGTGTCATGACTCTTGAATACATGCAACAAGCCAAGTGTTACGCATGCAATAAACCAAGTGTCACGACTCCTGAGTAATACATGCAATAATCTAAGTGTCAATAGGAATACATACAACAAACCAAGTGTCCCGCATGGAATAAACAAAGTGTCACGACTCATAAGGAATGCATGCGACAAGTCATGTGCCAATAATAATACATGCAGAAGGCCAAGTGTCACCCATGCAATAAACCAAGTGTCATGACTTGTGAGGAATGCATGCAACAAGCCATGTGTCAAGAGGAATACAAGCATAAGGCCAAGTGTCATCCATGCAATAAACCAAGTGTCATGACTCATGAGGAATGCATGCAACAAACCAAGTGTCAAGAGGAATACATGCAACAAACAGAGTGTCATCCATGCAATAAATCAAGTGTCACGACTCACGCGGAATAAATGTAACAAGTCATTGTCAAGAGGAATACATGCAGTAAGGTAAATGTCACCTATGCAATAAACCAAATGTTATGACTCTTGAATACATGCAACAAGTCAAGTGTCAAGATGAATACATGCAACAAGCCAAGTGTTACTCATGCAATAAACCAAGTGTCACGACTCCTGAGTAATACATGCAAAAATATAAGTGTAAATACGAATACATACAACAAACCAAATGTCCCTCATGCAATAAACCAAGTGTCATGACTCATGAGGAATGCATGCAACAAGTCATATGCCAATAAGAATACATGCAGAAGGCTAAGTGTCATCCATGCAATAAACCAAGTGTCATGCATCGCGAGGAATGCATGCAACAAGTCATGTGTCAAGAGGAATACATGCAGAAACACATGCAATAAACCAAGTGTCACTACTCATGAGGAATACATACAAAAAACCAAGTGTCACAAGGAATACATGCATCAAGCCAAGTTTCATCCATGCAATGAACTAAGTGTCACGCCACACGAGGAATAAATGCAACAAGTCAAGTGTTAAGAGGAATATATGCAGCAAGTCAAATGTCACCCATGCAATAAATCAAGTGTCATGACTCTTTAATACATGCAACAAACGAAGTGTCAAGATAAATACATGAAACAAGACAAGTGTTACCCATGCAATAAACCAAGTTTCACGACTGGTGCGGAATACATGCAGCAAGCCAAGTGTTAAGAGGAATACATGCTGCAAGCCAAGTGTTACCCATGCAATAAACTAAGTGTCATGATTCATGAGTAATACATGCAATAATCCAAGTGTTAAGAAGAATACATGCAGCAAACCAAATGTCATCCGTGCTATAAACCAAGTGTTATGAATCATGAGGAATACTTGCAATAAGTCAAGTGTCAAGAGAAATACATGCAACAAGCCAAATGTTACCATGCAATAAACCAAGTGTAATGACTCACAAGCAATACATACAAAAAGCCAACTGTCAAAAGAAATTCATGCAACAAGCCAAGTGTTACCCATGCAATAAACCAAATGTCATGACTCATGAGGAATACTAAAAACTAGCCAAATGCCAAAATTTTTGAGACCCGTGTCATTTAGATATGGTGTATCTCATACCAAGCCTATGGTTTTAAGTCTCGAACACATCAATTCATAATTACTTAGGCAATAATTACTCGAGTTTTCTTGCCATGCAATCCATGATCTTGGGTCTTAAAAACAACTAATTGACATCCACAATTTTCTACAATTGTGTATCTCAATTAAAGTCTATAGTTCTAGGTCTATAAAACCTATAAAATGTGCAAATTTTAATTACAAGTGTAATGCTATTCATTTCAGGAAACCTATACTTACAAGTAATAAGATTTTCTTCCCTAAAAAAAAAAGTAATAAGATTTTCTACGATGGTCATGATTATAAAATCTACACAATGGGACATCATATACACAATATCTTGAGACCCATGCCATTTAGATTGTGTGTATCTTTCGTATGAAGTATTGCTCCTCCATTTATCATCTGAAGTAATACTCTCATGACCGACTAGTAAAAACTAAAAAGTAATGAGATATAATTATAACTTTTTGGTGGTTGAAATATCAAAATTCTTGTCTAAACTCTACAAATTGACTCCCGTATCCTGCAGCTACGATGGTCCACACATGAAGATGCCATCGAGACAAAAGTAAAAACGAAAAACACACACTCTCATCTCATCTCATTTCCAAACCCCCAAATCAAAACCAAACCCATTTCATTTCTCCATTCCTAGGGTTTCCATTCATCTCTTCAATGGCCGAAGTCGAAAATCTCCCTCCCGAATCTCACGACCGATCTCCCACCACCGCTCCACCTCCTCCCGACGACGATCTCCCACCTCCACCTAACCCCAATCCTCGTCGTCGCGATTTCGACCGCCGTGACGACAGAGATTTCGACCGCCGTCCTCACCGTGGCGGCCGAGGAGGCCGCGGTGGTGGTGGTTACTACAACAACCGTGACAGAGACATCAAACGCCGTCGTAGTCCTAGCCCTAACTATCGTGACCGCCGCTATTCTCCTCCTCCGCAGCAGTCTCGTCGTTCTCCTCCGCCGTATAAGAGATCTAGAAGGGGTAGTCCTCATAGACCTAACGACAGGTAATTGCATAATAATTGAATTAAATTCTTTAATCGTTTATTAATTGAGGTTTTTATGAGTAATTCATAGCATTTAATTTAGGGTTAGGTTTTATTTAATTCAACTGTAGATTAGGGTTACTTTTTTTAAATTTGAATTTTGTGCAAGAAATTTTAGATTACGGTAGTAATTATAAGCTTATACAAGTATTTATGATGAATTTAAACTTCAGAGCTGGTAAAAATTGAAGATGCAAAAGTTAAATATGAAAAGCTATTGTTTACAAAACTTGTTTTTTTTTTGTTTGTTAATATTCTGTGTTTTTTTTTTTCTTTTCTTTTTTCCTTCTTCTTTTGCATAATTGTTTATTGGGATGTTTATCTAATGAAAAACCATTGTTTATACTTAGTTATAAGGCCTGTTTGGATTGACTTATTTGAATTTATCTACTGGAGTAAGTTTCGTGGTAATGTTTGGGAGAATTTATGAAAGTAGCTATTGACACTTTTCAATTTTCAGCTTAATTTTATAAGTTCTCCAAGATAAAACTTATTTGAAATTAAGCTGGCTGCAGCTTAATTTCACAAGTTCTCCAAGATAGCATATGAAAACATCTTATAGCATATTCAAAAACAATTTAACTTTATTTTATCTTTTCTGATAGAAATGGCTTATGTAAGCTTATACATAAGCGCTTGTGTTTGTCCAAACAGGGCCAGAAGTTATATTCAACATGTATAAATGAAATTGTGTGCCTATGGACTTTTATGGTTTCTGATGTCTTACAAATTGCACCAATTGTAACTGACTACTTTATAATGAAAGGTTATATGTTGAGAGTCATCAGTCATGCACTCTTTTGATTTTTCATGGGATTTGTTCGAAGGATTTTTTTCTTGTTTGTTGTATAATGTAAAAAGATTTAACTTGTATATACTGTTAGTGTAAAGATGTTTTACGCTCTTAATCAATCTTAACTGGCGGATCATTAAAAACATTGGACTTTATTCATAACTATTTTTAAAGTCATTTATTTGATTGGTTGTGATTTGCTGACAAATGTATACAAATTACACTCATATAAAAATCTATTTAGATTATAGAGTATATATACTTTCCTGTATTATTTGTTTTCTTTACATCCATGTACCATATGCATCAGAAACTATGTTATTATATTCCCTCCTCCAATTGCTTTGTTATGTGCGTAAAACAGATTTGGCCATGATCACTTCGGTGGCTATGAACGGGGAGGTGGAAGGGGTGGCTATGCAGATGATAGACCTGGTGGCAGATTTCCACATCGATCTGGAGGGGGATATCAAAACGGAATTTCTGGTATGTCAATGGTTGCAAATAATTATCAAATATTGTTATTCTAAATTACCTATAAATGCTTTTTGTTTTTTTAGCTTTAGTTTCTGACTTTTTTCGTTTGATTGAACTTATTAAACTCAGCGATACCCATCGTTGTTTACTGATACATATGTATGCATAGCAGCGTAGTTTCTTTTCTTGCTTTTTATGTTAGGGTTTCAGTGTTGCATTTGTTACCTACTGATGATTTTTAAAATGGCGTTATTACTTAGTGCAAACTTTTTTATCTGTTTGAGTGATCTTAATATTTTTTCAAATATTAAGAAATTGTAAAGAAAATGTCTGGGAATTATTCCATTTACAAGCAAGATTTGCTCTTGCTCCCTTAGCATGTGTTAGTTAGTGGGTATAGGTTGATATCTCAGTAACCCTAATCTGAGTTGCTGCACACTTGAGTAACCCAATCAATGTGATTGTTGTTTTGGAGACTATTCTTTCAGCACTAGTAGCATGTAAATTAACATGACTAGTCCAGATGTGTGAAACATACTGTCTTATGACTAGTAGCATGTAAAGATATTTTTCATTATCACATATATTATTATCATAATCCAATACTTCAGTATGTATTTTATGATTCTCTTTAGTCTATTCAGTGTTTTTGGGGTTGGCCGCTTGAGGTAGCGATTTGAGGTTGGTCACTATGCTCCAGTGTCATTTGTAGTTCTTTCATGCATCATGTTTAATAAAATACTTCTGTAGTAAAAGGTTACTTCTTCAGACGGTGCATAGAAAATATTGGTATATCATTATGAGTTATAAATTACTTGATCTCTATTTTTTTGTATATCCTCTATTGATTTTTTTTATTTTATTTTATTCTTTTCTCGTGATGGAAGTCAAATTATTTCCGTTCTTGTCATTCAAAACTGAGCATCAAATCAGTTTTTTGCACTGTAATATTGCGACATTCAATGGCAAGCATGCTGCTTTTCAGCAGTCATAAAAAAGAAAATAAATATCAGATTTAAAAGATTGTCCTTGTTTGCTGTTCAGTGGTTTAAGTGGGTATTGTTTCTCTCACGTCCCCTGCATGGCATTCTTAAACCAATACTGTTTTTTTTTTCTTCTCTCCCCACCTCTTAATGGAGGGGTGTGTTTGTGTCCCCCTGGCTGTTGTTTGGTATTTATATTTCAAGCTTACCATTATCTGGTTCTAAATCTTGATCAATTAATTGGGAAAGGTTTGTTATAAAATAACTCTTACTACGAGCTATCAAGTATGTATAAATTTCCTTTTAGGGTGACGTAAATTATTTTTAATATGTTTTTTATGTTATGTTTTTTTTTTTTTTTTTTGCAGATCTGGATGCCAATCGCGGTTATGCAGATTTGCCAAGTGGGGGTGCTCGAAGGTCAGTTTTGTACTTGACAATTTAAACTATGAATAACTTATATTGCCTGCCTGTATCATGTATTTCTTTGAAAACAGACAACAAATCTCATCAATGAAGGTTATTGACAAACGAAATATGGCAAACATGCCAATATACTAAGAGTGGAAGATCTGTAACATGAGATCTACAGATTTATTGTTAAGAAATTTTCAAATATTCTTAGATGGTAATGTTCCAATATCTTGAATGGGTGACTTTATTTGAAGATACACCTTGTTATAGTGATTATACAAGGTCAGTACCAGATCTCTGTTGAGTGCTACTATTCGTTGAACCGCTTTGAGATGAGATTATGGATGTTCTTGGAGGAATTTGACGTGCGGGGGTGTGATGTGAACACCCCAATTCTCCTATGGCGATAAATAGGCATATGGAATTCAGATCCAAACAAATGCTCTCTGCAGGGAACAAAATACTAAAATATTATAGGACAGTTGTTATTAAGAAGACTGAGGGGCTGTTTGAAAGCGGTGGTAAAGCTGCGAAAGGCTCTCCGCATTTTGTCAATTTGCCACTTCTTTCAAACAATCCCAGAGTCTTCTTTGGCAGCTGGGGGGCCTGGGGCTTTATCACATTATCTGTTTACTTTGAGGAAGATTGGTTTCAGGCTCTATGGAGGAGGTTTCTCATTTGTTTTTCATTTGGCTACTTCATTTGACATGTATGGTGTAGACCTTAAAAGCATTAACCTAGATGAATGATAGTCAAATGGTTAGAGATAGAGGGAGACCACAGAAATCCTGATTTGTGGGATGATGGTTGCTTTTATTATACTGTATTGAACTTAGCAATGTGATATTTTGGGGAAAGTCTGTTCACTTGAAGAGCTTGTGAATTATTTCAGAGAGGGGTTGATGTCCTATAAGCAATTCATCCAGGAGCTTGAAGATGATATACTGCCATCTGAAGCTGAGCGTAGGTAAGTTTAAAAAAATAACATCCTTTTACGTTTTTCTTTAGCTCTTAGTACTAAAGAATTTGTGGTATGCCATTGATGAATGATGTTGCAATTTATTTTTCTAGATACCAAGAGTACAAGTCAGAGTATATTACTACCCAAAAACGAGCTTATTTCAATACCCACAAGGATGCTGAGTGGTATGTTTTTTTTCCCCCTGCTGAAATTTCAATTGACTCTTGAAATATTCTCTTCAGTAGAGTATAAATTAGCATCTTGTTTCACATTGAAGCAATCTTGTGTTCATTCCGTTAATTGATTTTGATCTAAACTTTGATGTAGGTTGAAAGACAAGTATCATCCAACAAATTTACTTACAGTAATTGAAAGGTGAGTTTTTTCAAAACTTGTAGTTTATTGAAGAGCTGAACGCAGCTCCCTCTTTATGTTGATGAATGGTAGAGAAATAGTCAGGAAGTCTAATATTTTGATTAAAGATGTCTAATTATATTGAATCCTATCTGGCACATAATCTTTTAGGAGGAATGAAAATGCTCGACGTCTGGCAAAGGAGTTTTTGCTTGATTTGCAAAGTGGAACACTAGACATGTATGTTCTTGTCCTCTCTCACTCTATGTGTGTTTATGCCTTCTCTTCCTCTTCACGGTTACCTAAATTCATTGAATTATGAGTAATTTAATTATGATTTGTGCAGAAATCCAGGTTTAAGCTCTGCATCCACTAAATCAGAGCAACCCAGTGAGCCCAATTCAGAGGAGGAAACAGATGCCGGTGGTAAAAGAAGAAGACATGGCAGGGGATCTAATAAGGATAACGATTTCTCTGCTGCTCCGAAGGCTCACCCTGTCAGTTCTGAACCTAGAAGGATACAAGAAGATATTCATCAGGTTCAGGCTGTTGTTCGTAAGCTTGACAAGGAAAAAGGGATTGAAGATAATATTTTATGCACCAATGATCATAGTAAAAATGGTGATAAGGCTCGCAGTGGATCTGTGGGTCCTGTAGTAATTATCCGTGGCTTAACATCTATTAAGGGCTTAGAGGGTGTTGAGCTACTGGACACACTTATAACATATCTTTGGCGGATTCATGGTGTAGATTATTATGGAATGCTTGAGACTAGTGATGCCAAAGGTTTTAGGCATGTGAGACCAGAAGGAGCAAGGCATGAAGAAACAGGTAAGTCGGGGTCAGAATGGGAGAAAAAACTTGATTCATTTTGGCAGAGAAGGTTGGACAGCCTGGATCCCTTGGAAGTAAGGACTGCAAAGGAGAAGATAGATGCTGCAGCAGCTGACATGTTGGATCCATATGTTAGAAAAATTAGGGATGAAAAGTATGGTTGGAAGTATGGCTGTGGAGCCAAGGGTTGCACAAAGCTTTTTCATGCTGTTGAGTTTGTGTACAAACATCTCAAGCTAAAACACCCAGAGCTTGTGTTGGAACTAACATCAAAATTGCGGGAAGATCTCTATTTTCAAAATTACATGAAGTAAGTATCAATTAACTGAGCTTTTTATTTTTGTTTAGTGGTTAATCTTGCAAGTGGTGGTGGAAATATTAAATATATTGATGTTACTTCATTGCAGTGATCCTGATGCTCCTGGTGGAACGCCTGTCATGCAGCAATCTCAGGTAGAATGGAAATTTTATTTACCATACAATTGTATATCTAGAAGAAAAGTATTACAGATGATGATTCTTAACTTGCTAAAACCATCTTTGTGATCACATGTTTTGAAAACATTTTGGTCTCTTGTCTACCTTAATATAGGATTTTAAAAGCAACTTTGCAGATGTGATCTGCACATCTTGTGCAATTAGCAATTTTTTTATTAAAACTTTCCTTGAAATATATGCTGCTATCTATGGGGCAAGGAGCATGATGTTTCACAATTGGGAAATTTATTAAGCTTTCCAATATATTTCTGCACAAAGTCATTATGGTTTGATTCTAAAACACCCATTCTCCATTTTCTTTCTTCCCTCTCTATTTAAGGACAAGCCTTTAAAGCGAAGGTTACTGGAAGGCCGATTGAAAGATGATCGTGGGAATCGGCGAGACCAGGATAGGAGCGACAGAACAAATGGAGATAGACCTGACAGTTCGCCATCCCATGAGAGGCAGTTGGGAAACCGTGATGAAACAATGTTCGATGCATATGGTGGGCCTGCTGTATCGTTCAATTCAGATATGCCCCCTCCTCCAGTTTTGATGCCTGTACCTGGTGCCGGGTTGGTTGCTCTTTTACTTCTCTTCAATCTATACAATTAAAAGCTTTATTGAGGTTTGCTGGTGCTTATATAAGTTATACCTATTCAGGCCTCTGGGACCCTTTGTTCCTGCTCCACCAGAAGTTGCGATGCAGATGTTTAGGGATCAAGGACCATCTTCGTATGATCCATCAGGAATGACGATGCGTTCTGGTCCTCACATAGGGGGACAAGCCTCTATGATTGCTGTTCCTCCCACCTTTAGACCTGATCCCCGACGGATGCGGAGGTACTTATTCTGTTAGACCCTTGTTTATACATGTTCCCTTTTGGTATCTTCAAATCATACTATTTTGTTTATATATGTTTTTGGTATCTCCAAATCATACTATTTTTTATGTGCCCTTATATATGTGATCTTTAGAGCTTAATCTGCTTTGCAACATGTTATTTTATTGTATTTTACCTGGCCTTAGAATGCTTAGTGCATGCATGATGCTTTTTTCCAGTTATAAAGTTGATTGACATTTTGGGTGTTCTCCAGTAGAATTGGTTTTGGAACTGTTCTAACTTGGGAGAGATATTTCTAGCTTTTGCCTATATACATAATCTTTTACTCAAATTTATTTTGATCTCACTTTTACGTGAGTTTATTCAAACAAAAATTACTTAATATGCAGCTTACTCTAATCAACAAAATCAATTTTATAAAACACATTTGTCTGATTCGGTGTTAGGAATGAACCCCCCTTTTGGATTATTAAAATAACATGTGGTGGGAGTATTTCTATTTTCTACTGTTGAAATGAATACGTTAGTGTGTCTTCGGTACTGAAAAGTTATCCATCCATCATCTAACATATTGAGTTGTTTGTTGTCTGTGATTGATTGTTTTGTGGAATGTTTAAACTCATTTCCTAATGGTGGTGCAGTTATCAAGACTTGGATGCCCCAGAAGAAGAAGTTACTGTCATAGACTATCGGAGCTTGTAGGTTTCACTGGTTTGGCTCATTGAGATTCGATTGGCAGCATATCTATTATAATTTTAGTCAGCTATACTCGGCCTCAGCAACAATCTAGTTGTAATAATGGGGGTTAGATTTCGTTTCTTTTGTGCCATAGATGTTGTAACATTAGAAGATTTCCTGAGCAAAATGCTACCTGGTTGCTATATCTTATTTTTATAAGAGGATTGCATTTAAACCGAGATATTTATAGAGATATCAATCAAAAACTATCTCCCTCCCCGGAACAGAAAAGGATTTTGGTGGGATGATCAAATTATGTGCCGTTCCCACTTAGTGGAATAAGGTTTGGTTGTTGTTGTTGTGGATACCATGGTTAAGAAATTATTTTGAACTTGTATCAGGTCTCCCTTCCTATTGATTGTGGATGTCAGTGACCTGGGTTTTCCTCAAACGTATTTTGATTTTTGGGATCATTAATTTTGACATAATATGATCCATTTGATTACAATTTTAAAAAGAAATAAATTTAAAACTTGTTTAGTTATTGTTACTAATTATTTGCTCGCAAGACTTGTTCGTTCTTTGGTAAAATGCAAATTGCATTTGAAGCAGATTATTATTTTTTTCTCACTTCACTTTCTGGTTTAAGTTGTTACTAAAAAAAATACTATCTGTTGTTCCATAACAACTTGCTCTGTTTTGCCCTCTCTTTTTTGTTGCCACAAACATTGCACAAGTGTTGTCGTCGGTGCCCTTTTTTTTTTATTTATAAATATTGTAGTCGGTGACCTGTGAAGTCTGGATACGAGATACGATACTGCGTTGATACGGAAAAAATTCAAAAATCAAGATATGATACGACTAGGATATGTTAATAAAAAAACTATATAATTAGATATACAATATAATTATAACCATTTTTTTAATATACAAATATATTAACAAACAAAAGTCATAGGCTCGTAACACATCAACATAAATATAAATAATATTGATGATTAAGAGAGTGATGATTAGTTAATTACTTACAAATATATCCCAAAAAGAGCACCATGAGTGCTATATTATATTTATTTCCAGAAGGAACATTGTTAGTGCTACACTATATCGATCCAAAAAAGAAACACTGTATCCAAAAAAGAACACATCATTACTCAAGAGTTAAGTTATTTTGGTTAGCATTAATTGGGAAGTATTGAGGCAGGATAATTATCAGACACTCTCCTGATATGTATAGGGAAGTATCGGATAATTATTTTTTAAAAAAATAAAATTTAATCTTCGGATACTCTTCTGATACGTATCTGGAAGTATCATGCAGGTATCGGTGCAGGATACGCAGGGAATACAATACGTCATCCATTTTAAAGTATCGGGGCGTCACAGTCGATGATCAATGCTACTCGAGCATTATACACCATTGTTGTTGTATGACAATCCCAACTTTCAAAACAGAAAAAAGGGGACATGCACGGTCGGTTTAAGTTAGTTTTACATTCATCTAATTAGAATTGAGAGTTGGGTCTCTATTTTAAAAAAACGGTTATAATCTATGCTTATATGTCAAGGTGATGTTGTTTATTGAATTATGGTGTAGCAAG
>Ga0315915_1008363_pt1 | contig 12103 bp, 8 predicted proteins | sample MpolbnodulesMG_FD_207738 | JGI IMG/M metagenome (GOLD analysis project Ga0315915, IMG submission 207738) | Medicago polymorpha root nodule microbial communities from Los Angeles, California, United States - branched nodules | ecosystem: Host-associated > Plants > Roots > Nodule | place: USA... | reverse complement strand
GCAAGATCAATTTCAAATCCATTCCAAGTCTGGAGGAACAACGTTGCAGGCATATCTGTTGTTCTTGTACTAGCAGACATAAAATCAGAGTAGTGGAGATAGTGGTTGTACACTTCGTACAAATGTCCTTTTTCAACGCTCTCCAAAGAATAAGCATCCAAAGCCTTCAGATCCTTTTAAATTAGCTGTTCCTTCATGTTTCTAGTCTTCTCTGATGATAGGCGTGATTAAATCAACATTTGAACAACATTGGAAAAGCTTCCGTCTTTCAGCTTCTGGTTAACTGCTTCTGAAGAGGTGCTTCGGATGACATCATCTTCTTCATAACCGCTTGTCTTCAGAACCTCTTTCTTGCAGCACAAGCTTCCTTCTTGTTGATTCCATTGCTCTCATTTGTTCTTTCAGAACCTTTACTTAATCCAAAGCATTGAAAAATTTATGTCCTGCACACTTGAACAAATATTAGCATATCCAATTGACACTTTTAATACCTTGTTATCATCAAAACTCAAAGGGTAATGTTAAACACATTTTGTTCCAACAAAATCATGCAATTTCGCAAAGCAAGACACTTTAGGGAAATAAGGAAGACATGAAATGAAGATTGAAGAAGCCTATAAAGACATTACATGTTGGGGAAATTATGTCTCATGTTCCAAGACCAATTCAAAATAAGAAAGCAGTCAAAAGACGAAGAAAATAGACAAAATGGCACTAAGGGCTAAAGCCAGATGCGAGGCGCGTGAGATAGAGAGCAATAGATCTCTATTTAGCTGTCACGCAGAACGTGTGTCCCCTATAAGTGGGGTACGTGTGATTCCATGAAAACACAACTTTCGACTATGTTTTCTCTAGGGGTTTGTGTAAAAAGACAGTTTTTTCGTCTAAAACCAATTCGAAATTTGCCTAAAAATAGAAGAACTTTCATTCACAATTATTCATTCAAAACATGGAGGTTCAAGAGTAAGGCAAGCTCTAGTAGAATCAACGGAGGAGTGTCTCATCAACTTTTATTCTTACCCTATGTTTGATTGTTATATTCTATCAATGCAAGTCTTTTATTCAGTTATCTTTTAACAACTATTTAATCTTTGACTTAAATGCAATTTTGATCCTCATATTTTAATCTTATTAACTTTTGATACCTCATTTTCTAAAACCAACTTTTTGGTTCCCCTATTTAAAAAGTCAACGAATTTTTTTGGTCCCCTCCTATTTTGATGATGTGGCGTGCTCATTAATGACGTGGATCCTACATAGCATTGCCTACTTAGTACCATCATTAGACACCTCATTTCCACATCATTATTATTAAAATTAAATCAAAAAATTTAATAAATAGGATTAAAAAAAGCTGAAAATAAAATGTCTATATAATTGTAGAACCCTAACTTATAAAATATCCAAATTGATTTTTCTCCCCAAATTGAATCAGCCCTAAACAGTCATACATAGTCTTGTTCCATCGTTTCTTCATCACCTTCCCCAATTTTGATTAGTAAATGATTCAAGTGAAGAAATCAAAGTTTTCTTTGTTAACAAACAAACACAAAGTACTTTAGTCGCATGTAAAAAGTACTTTTCATCAATTGGAAATCACTAAAGGGTGTATATGTATCCAGTAGGGGAAACGCAAAACCATCATCTTCATTTATTATGTGATATCAAAAGTTCAACGACAAAGCATAGAGATAGAGGTAAGAGGAAATTTTGCCCTACTCCCTATCGACCTCTTGAATCTTGAGGGTATTATGGAGATTAAGAAACGATGCAAAGAGGGTGATGATTCAATTTAGGAAAGAATATGGATTGGGGGCTTATTTAGTTTGGAGAGGAAAATCAATTTGGCGATTTTACTAGTTAGGGTTTTTCAATTAAATAAACATTTTATTTACATTTTTAAAAAAAATTCTAATTAATAAATATTTTGATTTAATTTTAATAATAATGACGTGGAAATGAGGTGTCTAATGACGGTACTAAATAAGCAATGCTACGTAGAATCCACGTCATTAATAAGAGTGTACCACATCATCAAAAGAGAAGGGGACCAAAAAAATTCGTTGACATTTTAAACAAGGGAACCAAAAAGTTGGTTTTAGAAATGAATGTATCAAAAGTTAACAAAATTGAAAATAGAAGGATCAAAATTGCATTTAAGCCTTAATCTTTTTATGTATGTGACGTAATGGTGTTGTTAGGGCCGTCTCAACAAATTCATAGGCGCAGTTTTAATTTTATAAGTGATGCGAAAAAAATTAAATTTCTGGCCCCAGAAAAAATAAATAAGTCATTTTAAAAAATAAAAAAATTATTAAAAATCACACTTTGGTGGGACTTGAGCATATGTCCTGACACTCAACAAAAACTGGCTATGCCATTGAAGCACACTGAACAAATTGTATTTATTTGCTTTTAATAGATATATAATCAATATTTGAGACCCGGTGACATAGCACAGCCTCAACGAACTATAGGCCGACCCTGGGTGTTGTAACCCTATCGAATGCGACATATCTAAAAAGTATGAATGAACTTAAAGTAGATGCAGATTAGTGCCTAGATTACATCAAAATCGTTGCATACGAATTTTTATTATTTTCCCCTAGTAAAATAGGTTATGCCAATCCCTTTATTTTTATTTTTTATAAACATTTAAAGTTTCTATAAAGGTTGCGTAATAACCATAAGCATTCTTGTATAAAAAATAAAGGTTGCGTAAATATAAAGTTCCAATAAGATTTTCTACAAAAATTTAGATAAAAATTAGCTCAAACACAACGGTAAAATTCTAACCCTAATATAATGTTTTGTCCAAAAATTAAAATTAAAAAAAAGCGACAGTATAAATAAGAGCGAGGTTATAATAGTAATTTCCTATACTGTCGTTAATCTTACGCTTTCCCTAACCTTCAAACACAACACTTCCAAATCTCTCACTACATAATCAAAATCAAAAAGCTTCATCTCAAAAATTAGGGTTTCATTTTTCTTCATTCTTCAATTCAAACCCTAATTAGGGTTTCCACAAATTTCAATTCAATTAGGGTTTTCACCAATTTCAATTCAATTAGGGTTTTCACGAATTTCAGTCTCTCGAAATCCCAATTCAACTTCTCAAGCCCTAATTTCATCAAATTGAAACCAAAGATAGTGTCTTTACAACGTGAATTCTTCGATTCAGATTCAAATTTGAAGAAAAAATCGATTTTTTAGAAGAAATCGATTTTTGTTTCTATGGATTTCGACGGGGGTAATAAGCGTGTTTACAATCGTCTTGGTGGGTCCAACGGTGGTGATTCAAAGAATCAGAAAGTGTGTTTTCAATGGCAAGCAGGAAAGTGTAATCGTTATCCATGTCCTTTTCTGCATAGTGAATTGCCTACTTCTAATGGGAATGGTGCTCCTTCTAAACGGGCTTATGCTGATAATTCGAGTTTCTCGGGTAATCGGCGTGGTGGATCGAGTTTTAATTCGTGGGGGCCGGGGAGAGGTGGGGGACGTGGTCGCGGTGGGGGGAGAGGTGGTGTAGGTGGTGGTGGTAGAGGAGTTGTTGTGAATGTTGAAAGAGTTTGTACTTATTGGATTCAAGGGAGTTGTAGTTATGGAGATAGGTGTAAGTTTCTTCACTCTTGGAATGTTGGTGATGGGTTTTCTTTGTTGACTCAGCTTGAAGGACATAAGAAGGTAAATGAAGAAAGTTTTAGTTTATTAATTTTGTAGAAATGTGTTGTTGTAGGTTATAATCTTGATAGTGTAACCTATGGATGCCAACATGTTTATCATTGACTTTCATGTTTATAATTTGAATTATGGTTTTGAATGGTGGATAACCGGATATGTTATAGAATTATTATGTAATTGTAGTGTAGAATCTTGTCTAGATAGGAGTAGCACTTGGGTGACATGAATGCAACTTGTTTATCAGTTCATTTCTTGATACACAAACACTAAATGTACTTATGTATTTATATATTACATATTATAATTATAATTTTGGTTAATGTACTGAACGGGGGTTAAGATATGTTACTACACTATGCTTAGAGAGGCAAATGTTAATAAGTGATAGCATTGGTTGAAGTGTAAATATTTGAAGTTTTTTTAATGAAAAGTATTGTTATTAAGTTATTAATTAATACACTATGGTCCTGTTTGGATAAACAACTTATTTGCATCTTATAGCACAAATGATTATCATGAGAAGCGTTTATGTATAAGCTATTTTTATAGCAAAAGATGAAATGAAGTTTTTTGTAGAAGTTATACGCTGTTGTCATAAGACATCTCGGATAACTTATCAAAGTAATAAGCTCAAATAATTCAATCAAAATAGGTCCTATATGTTTAATGCTTAATATTGATTTATTAAGCGCGTCTATTGGTAGGTAGCACAGTAGCAATGCCCGGAAATTAATTAGGTGTATGGGTGCATTTTTGGGTAATGAGTTGATTGGATGAGTTTTGGTTGTGTTGAATGAACAGGTTGTGAGTGGAATTGCTATGCCCTCTGGTTCGGATAAGCTTTATACCGGAAGTACTGATGAGACTGTGAGGGTTTGGGACTGCCAGTCTGGACAGGTTGTTACAATTTCTTTCTATTGGCAATTTTTGTAACATTGCTTTTCCTTTCTATCTGTTTTCTATTTCAAATTCAACAGTGAACATTGTATTTTGTTATAACTTTCATGTTCCTGTTTGAGATTAAGCCAGATAACTAAATTGTTGTTTGTTTTATGATCATGTGCAGTGTATAGCTGTGATCAATCTTGGCGGTGAAGTAGGTTGTATGATCAGTGAAGGTCCCTGGCTTTTTGTTGGCATACCCAATTTTGTTAAGGTAAGAAAGGGCAAATAGGCATTTGTATTTTTTTAACATGTACCTCAACTCTAATTTATTTAAGGATGTTTGTTACGATACAGTTTTTCTGCTACTTGTAGCATCAGTACTGATATCCTGTTTTGTTGTTCTCATTGGTTTTCAGGCTTGGAACACACAAAATTCAATGGAGATAAGTCTAGATGGCCCTGTGGGACAAGTTTATGCACTTGTTGTGATTAATGATATGCTCTTTGCTGGTACGCAGGTAATATTTTTTCTTCCATTGTCAATGTTTTTTTTTTTAAGCCATTTTTTTTATATACCTATTTCAATGCGGAAATAATGTCATATAATATGTCAAAAAAATGTTTTCGTAGTGGCCATTCCGTCTCACACGATACTATCCCGGCATCCCAGTTTTGGGGTCAGCTGGTCCGTGCCGCTATCTGGGATTGAAAACTATGGTTTATGCCTTTTGGATCTTAGGAAATATATTTACTAATTACTCAATTATACTTTGTTTTCTAGCATGTTTAAATGTTATTTTCGAAAATGTAAATAAAATACACCTACAATTCTCTTTCAGGATGGAGCTATATTGGTATGGAAATTTAATGTAGCTGCCAACTGTTTTGAGCCTGCTGCATCACTTAAAGGTCATACCCGTGGAGTTGTTTCGTTAGTTGTTGGAGCTAATAGACTTTATTCTGGTTCAATGGACAATACAGTCAGAGTAAGTTTACATAAGCTCTCATTGATTAGCATTTCGTTAATATTCTTTTTAAGCAAAGTGGAAGTAGGTTTTTGATTTATTCATTCCATCTGTTGTTTCTTTCAGGTGTGGAACCTTGAAACCTTGCAGTGTTTACAAACACTAACAGAGCACACGTCTGTGGTGATGTCTGTTCTTTGCTGGGATCAGTTCCTTATATCTTGTTCATTAGACAAGACCGTAAAGGTTTGTTTCTCATTATTTGCTGGAATTTATATATTTGTATTTCTTTCTCCCTTGATTTGATTGTTATGATTTATGCAGGTATGGTATGCTACAGAAAGTGGAAATTTGGAAGTGACATATACTCACACTGAAGAACATGTATGTATCAATTTATTTATTTTTCCCCTGGAATGTGTTGATCTTATGTATGGTGTTTCTTGTCCCATTAGAAATGTTGGTATTTCATGATATTAGGGAATCAATTCAACGAATAAAATTTCCATTAAATGATCTAAGAACCAATCTAATGAACTGAACTCATATCATCTCAAGATGGATACAGTTTTGAAAATATAAAACCTTACTTTAGTTTCTGATCAAAATGCATATATATATGTGTGTATGTATTATAGCTTATTTCACAAGATTATTATTTTTAAATAGGAAATGAAAATTATCATTGTCTTTTCACAAATATTGCTTGTCCTTGATGAGATGTTTGAAAATTCTCTGTTTACAATGTGTACCCTGCATGATCATATTTTTCATGCGGCAGTTCATATTACTGAATTTTGTGAAAAACCAGAAAGATTTTTATTTTTACATTGATTCAGTTTTTTAGATACTTTTAACCATAGCTACTTCTACATAAAATGTGGTAGTGGTATTTGTTATAGTGGTGAGGTGGTTTTAATGATGTTTATGGTGTTGTTATGATCTGCTTGTAGGGTATAATCACCCTTTGTGGGATGCATGATGCACAAGGCAAGCCCATACTTCTATGCTCTTGCAATGATAACACTGTTCGCCTCTATGATCTGCCATCGTAAGTAGTTGATTTCCCATTCTTGCTCTTGTTACATACTATGGATTATGTTTTCATTCATTTGTGTTTATGGTATACAAAACAAACTTGGCTTTTTGTACAAAGTTATTAATGGTGAAAAAGGCATATAGATTTAGACTTCTTCCATTTTAATCTGAAGTTCTTCAGTACAAAAAATTTAAAGTTTTTAAATATTTTTTCCTCCATGTAGTGTTGTCAAATAGCAGCTATGGCAGAGCTATAGCGTTGAGGAATTTAAACTAACTGGTATCGTTCCACAATACACTATTTAGTACAAGGTGTTCTTTAATAGCAGCAATAGGGTTGCTAGCACTGTAGTGTTGTAGAATTCCCTCAAACTTCTGTAGTTCACGATCCTCGATTGAAAAAAGTTAAGTTTTTAAATATTTTTTCCTCTATGTAGTGTTGTCAAATAGCAGCTATTGCGTAGATGAATTTAAACTAACTACTATCGGTCCACAATACACTATTTAGTACAGGATGTTCTTTAACAGCAGCAATTGGGTTGCTGATACTGTAGTGTAGTAGAATTCCAACAAACTACTATAATCCATGATCCTGGATTGACAACACTGATAAAATTTATATCATTGATCCTTCACAATATGATGTGGCATTTCCTATTTTATCAACTCAATTTTTGTTATGACCCTGTCTTTTATATCTATGGTCCCTAACTGTCGTGAACTCATTCTTAACTTTTTGGCTCATTTATTGTTCAGATTTGCAGAGAGAGGTAAGATATTCAACAAACAAGAGGTGCGAGCAATTCAGACGGGTCCTGGTAGCATATTCTTCACTGGTGATGGAACCGGTCAAGTGAGAGTGTGGAATTGGATACCCGAACCGGCCACATCCAATAACGTCCAATAGAGTGCGAGGCATTTATAATGTACTTCAATTAATTGCTTTAGCAGTTTTTCGATCTTCCTTTTTGTAATTTTTTCTGCAAGAAAGGAATTCAGGGTGAAGTATGGATTGCAGAGAGGAGAATAAATGCTAGGATGGAACCTGGATTCTCTTCAGCTGTCCATCCTTTTTAGCCCTTCATGCATAAGTACAATCCAAGTTCAGCGGCCGAGATTTAACTGAGCAGGCTGTACGCTGCAGAGGATCCGGGCTAGAACGAAAAGGAAATATGTAATCTATGTTTACGGGATTAGTCTTTTTTTAGAATGTGAGCTGTGGTTTTGGTGTTAAGCTGAGTATCCTTAGCACTAAGCTTGCTTTAGTAGGCATGCTAATTATAAGATCGTAACATTTTGCGAATTCATAACATTATTGAGCATTTTATTCACAACACCTTTTCATGAGTATATAAATATATAACATAAAATAATTTCAGGTTACTTGGTATTTACAAGTAACTAAGATGTGTCATGTATATTGTTCTCTGTTCTATTCATTTTCTTGTATAATAGGTTTTTTTTTTTTTTTTTTTTGGAAAAGTAAACAGCATTAAATTAGAAACTACTAAGCACATGGTGTGCAAATAGTAGATCAAGAAGTCTATTTTAAGTATAATCACATGGCAAACAGAATACAACAAAAACATCAACCACCGAAACTGCCAACAACTTAAACTAGAAAACATGGAACACACCACATTCCATGTATAACAAAGAAAAGCATATCTTCCTATCAATTCAAATTTCATGAAGTACCACAGCAAATTGATTAGAACAAAGCATGATATGCCACACCATCAGGTACCAAAAGACACCAAACTCAAAATAACATGTGCACAATTGTGCATGTTATAATGAAAAATTGCAAGGCAACAAGTGTTAAACGCGCATTTGTTCTGCGTTGTTGAAATTTTAATTCATTATATTATTGCTGGTATTGTCCCTTTAATTGTACGTTTGATGGAAAAAGATGTTTATGGTTATTTTATGTTGCGTTTCATTGAAAAAAATGTTTGAAATCCGATGGAGGATTTGATTGGAACTTAGTTTCCGATCCAATTGGTTTGTAACTTCCGATTGAGAAAAAAAAAGACATGTTTCTAACTTTTAATCTGCAGACTTTGTAACTTTTAATTCACACGAAAAAAGTTCAATATGCCCGATTAGAAGATATGTTTTGATCCAATCGAAATATATACAAGGGTATTTTGGGGTTGGGGGTGGGTAGCAACTTGGGTCTAGTGGACCAGTAGAGCAACTTTGATGATGTAGTATCTACGTTACATCGGCCCAAACCCATTATCCCTATACGTAATGTCATATCTTCTCTTTTGTTACTCATTGCATATATAAAAGTGGCCGTATCCACAATACCTTCCTCCTTAATTTCTTCATATTCTTCTTTGTAGCACTTCTTGTTTATACTTTGTTTTTGTTCGCCAATGTATTCTTCACACCATTTGTTTTTCTTTCTGTGTTCTCTGAAACACTTTATCTATTAATCAACAATTCAATATTTCACTGCCTATTTAAGTTAAAAAGTGGTTATTCCATTGATTCCTTTTCCAAGTCAATAAATTAATCTATTTGTCAATTTGTCCCCTTTAAATTTGATTTACAGCTGATTGACGACGACGACAACTATTGATAGAATCCTCGATCTAATATCTTAGATTAGCTGATCTAGTTTGATTGTTGCAATAATGGATGAAGGTAAAAGTATTGATGGGGATGAAAATATTCATCAAATAAAATTGGCATAAATCTCACAATCAAATCGACGAAGTACCAAAGGTATCCATCAATAATATAAGTTAATCTCATTCATACTATATGAATATATATCTGCATCGTTTCATTTTCTGCATGTCCACTAGGATGTATGATTATATTCTCTTTAATACTAATTTTGCTTCACGTTCGTTATTAATTACGAGGTTAATTTTTCTTCAAACATTTTATTGTTAATTGGAGTTTATAGAATTAAACTGTTATTTAAAAAAATAACAAGTAAAATTATTGGATCTAACATCATTGATGTATTCATCATCAAAAAAAATATTTTTTTTCATTACGACAAGATTCTTATTTTTATTTCCCTTTTTTTGGTAGAGGTTTTCAATTTTATCAAAAAAAGAATGGTAATCCACATCAATCTTCTCGTTTTAACCTTTGCAATTATCTGCATTGATTCAATCATGTTTGCTGCTCTTGCAGATTCAACAAATTCAGGAGATTGATTCTACATGGTATTAAAAATAAGAATGAAACTTTGAGTTCTAAAATCGAAGGCTAAAGCTGGCAATTGTTGCAAAGACATGAGCATTAGCCACATGGTATTATTTGTGAATGATATTGACTTAAGTTGTGATCCAAACCCAAGATTCTGAATGAAACTGACCCAAATGATGGTCCAAGCCCAATATTGTGAATGGTAAAACCACTTATGTAACAAGACACATGTCCATGGTGCATGTAAACAAGTTGCATTTCTCATGTAATGCAAAGTGGTATATAGGATAGTTGCATGCATTGACAAGTTGCAAGATGCATGAGATGCAGGTAACATGTTGCGCACTTCGTGTTTTGAATGGAAGACACATGGCTTGTTGCATGTAAGGAACTATGGATTACCTCTCTTATAATTAGCAAGCTCATTTGTACAATTTTTATCATCCCATCAATTTGTAACACAACAACAAGAATTAGAGATTGTTGAGAGTAAGACAAAAAATATAGAAAGGAAATATAGTGTCTTCTGTAAGGTTTCTCTAAGTGCTAGTATTCTCAAATTTCAAGAGAGAGGGTAATTTGTCTCTCCTTGTATTTAAAGAGGTCTTGAAATTTCTCCCACTTAGTAAAAGTTCTCTACTCTTGCCCACAGTTTTTCCCCCTTATTTTGTGACGGGTTTCTACGTAAATAATTTGTGTTCAATTCTTCTTTTTCTCGTCTCTTATTTTATTTGCGTGATAATATTTTGTTACTTTCTTACCCAACAGTGTCATTAGAGCCATTTGTTTGTAGTCGTTGTTCCGCAGCAACAAACCAGTGCAGTAGCAAGAAAAAACTTAGTATGCTTTGTGGTTACAATTTAGACTGATCTTCCACGTCAGATTTTTTATTATTATTCCGGTTTAGTTTGGAGAAACAAAAATTTTTGGTGTAAAACCATGACAACAAAATTCAAGAAGTTCAACGGGAGAAATTTTTCTCTATGGAAATTGAAGATAATGACAGGTTTGTGAAAAGACAATTTCCTAAACTCAATAGATGGCACACATGCAGATATCACTGACGAAAAGTGGAAAGACATGGATGGTGATGTTGCTTCCAATTTGCACCTAGCAATGCCATACTCGGTATTGTCAAGTATTGCTAAAAAGAAGACAATAAAGGAGATATAGGATACTCCAATAAAATTGTACGAGGTGAAATCACTTAATAACAAAATATTCTTAAAGAGAAGACTCGGGTCCTCTTTTCACTTTTTTTAATTTTTATTAGTCCTTTTAATTTTTTATTTTAATTCATTTCCATCTTTTATTTTTCATTTTTTATTATTATTCATTACCTCTTTTTTTTTTTAATTTATATACTAGTGTATATACCCGGCGTTGCCCGGGTTTATCATATATTTTACGATGACAAAATTTTTGTATGCATGGTATCCGTAAATAAAATTTACCAAGGAACGGTACGGGACGAATAACTTTTTTTTTTTGAAGAAGCACGGGACGAATAACTTAATGGGCTCATGTGTTACATTGGTTGGGAATCTCTTCGGTTCTTTCAGGTGACATTCGACAACATTTAATTCAATTTACTAATATGGCCGAATTGCCTAGAGCCACTTAGTCATTCTTGAAAATAATTTGGTTTGCTTCTGTTTGGGCTATTTGGAAGGAAAGAAATAACCGTGTATTCCAAAACACGGCGTTTTTTTGAAAAATGATCATTAGTGCCACAATTATTAATAATAAAATTTAAGAAATAAATTCTACACAATTTCAATTATTTTATAATAATTTCTTTTTGTATAAAAAAATCATTTTACTTGTTGATATTTGCTAATAATTGTTAATACATTAATATCAATTAATATTCGTCTAGCGGATATTCACAGAATGTAAGAACGCCATAAATATCAATTTTATCAAATAGAGAAAGTTCCTTAAAAAAATAGAGAGAGTTAACTACTATGTATACCCGTAAACATTCGTTATCATCCCTAGTAATAGAATAGTAACAACAACAACAACAACAACGATAAATTAATTATTATTATTTTATAATAATAATAATAATAATCATAATAATAAAGTAACACCTCCATTAAAAAGAAATAATCTCAAAGTATAAAGATAGAAAAAGTATTGATAGATGTGGGAGGAAGATCTAGTGGGGGAGTGCAGGTCTCTGCTTTCTAATGTTACTTTGCAGGATATTGTTACAGATGTTTGGGAGTGGCTTCCTAATGTGGGTGATGGTTATAGAGCCCGTGATGTGTATCAAATGCTCATGAGGCAGGAGATGAATAGCCCCGATGCAGTAGCTGACACAGTTTGGCATAAAAATATTCCTTTGAAGG
>Ga0315915_1008362_pt1 | contig 12103 bp, 14 predicted proteins | sample MpolbnodulesMG_FD_207738 | JGI IMG/M metagenome (GOLD analysis project Ga0315915, IMG submission 207738) | Medicago polymorpha root nodule microbial communities from Los Angeles, California, United States - branched nodules | ecosystem: Host-associated > Plants > Roots > Nodule | place: USA... | reverse complement strand
GTGGGGGATCAAATTCGAGTAGTGATATTTGAATAATCATTTGAAATAATTTTTTCTTCTTCTGTTTATTGGTTAAAAATAATGGAGAAATAATAAGAAGATAATGTGAGTATGATATAAAGTTGTTAAAAAATGGTACGAATATCATTCTCATCGAACTCAACTCTAAATTCCAAAATCTTTAACTCGATACAAGTTTAAAAAGTAAGGATCCTTTTCATTTGTTTAAAATAAATAGAGAATGTCATTTGCTAAGAGATAAATAAAAAAAATTGATAATGAAACTTACAACTAAATTGATCACACTATTAATTTTTTTTCAAGCTTGATTGCAGAAGAAATGATGAGGATACTAACTCAATTTAAAATTGTTGTCGGCACTAGTAATTGCGGCTATAATATTGTTGTTGTGGCACCCTCCATAAAAGCATTGCACCGCAATTGTAGTGTGATTTTGAATTATGTGTAAAATTGCACGAATATGCATCATACAATCTTGGCCATGCTCCTTTAACATGACTCATATCGAATAAAAAATCTTGCTTTTAACAAACTTTTAATGTGTGTTTCAAACACCTCCCATCCCAATCAAAAATCAGTGTGCAAATTGAAACTCTATTGTGGTGGATAAATATTAATGGCACAATGTGGATCACAACAATCACAATCTATTTCGTAAAAAAAAAAATCACAATCTATCTTTTAAAAAAAACAAAAAAAACTAATACCACCCCACCATCTCACGCTTTTCTCTTCAAGTGTGGTTAATGACCTTCAGTTCAAAGTAAATTGTTCGAGAGAATACAAATGTAAAATGTAAGTTTAAATAAGTTTTAACCCCTCTATTTTGACTAAATCTAGATTTTAACCCCTTTATTTTAAAATTTGGAACTTGAGCCTCCTTATTTTATATTTTTTATGATTTTCCAACCATCATATTTGGGCTCATATTATTTTAAATAAAAATTTGTAATTAATAATCAGAATATTTTTTCTTCAAAATATTTTAATTTTTAAAAATAAATAATTAAAGAATTTTTAATGTTAAGTAATTATTTTATTTTTTTGTTAAAAACTAAGAAACTAAAAACAGGAGTGGCCTGGAACAATTACACAATATAATGTCTAATATAAGGCATGCCTGAACTATCCCTAGTCACTAAAGGAACCACAAAAGCATGTGGTAAAGCCCACCATTGTGAGAAAAACATAGGTAAACCAGACCATTGTTTGCAAGTGCATTAGCTGCAACATTGCCTTCTCTAATAATATGGGAACAAAAGCAGTTTAAATCTCTAGCAATCCTAAAACAATTAGTAATGATTCCTTAATCCAAAGGTTACTCCAATCAAACTTTTTGTTTTTCTACAACATACATGAAAGCACAAAGTTTTGCGGTGTAGCTACTGCATTTCCAATGTTTTGGGAAAATCATCCTAACAAATTGGAGTGACAGTCTTTGGAGATGATCCAAATAGTAGATAAGGAGGGGTGAAGGTGAGAAAAACACAAGAAAAGAGGGGGTTGAATTGTATTTGTCGTTTTTTGAAAACTTTTTAAAGAACATGGATAGCAGCGAAAAGTATAGATATAAGGGATAAAAACGACACAGAGAGTTTATCCTAGTTCACCCCACAACCTGGGTTAACTTTCATACTCATTACAATTCCAAGGGATTTTCTGCTATAATTAAATCCAAATTACAACAATCAACACAAAGATGACCTTGTCTTAGATTTCCTTGCTCACTTAATTTTTTATTGTCCTTTTGTTGTCCAGGTTTGATATATGATAGGTATTTGGGGAGCCATTCAACATTCTATTCAATCTACTACTTCGGCAGCTGAAACTATCTTTTTGTTATTGGATACATTGTCTGCCGAACAAAACCAACGGTTGGCAACAACATTATGAAGCCTTTGGAAGCATTGTAATCTAAAAGTTTGGGATGATGCCACAGAGGTAAGTGCCATGGTTGTTGAGCGTGCATAGAATTCGGTCGACGATTGGCATCTTGCAAACGCCTCTAGCATAGCTGCTTCCGCAACTCAACAGCAGGTGCATCAGCCTCATGATGGGGAGCATTCAGCCACAGCTTCAGATACAGGCAGTTGTACGGCACATGCGGCTTCCAATTGCTGGAAGCATCCTTTGTAAGGTAGGTATAGGTGTAACATCGATGTTGCGTTCTCATATAGTCTTAACCGAACTGGAATTGGCATTTGTGTTCGGGATTCTGAAGGTACATTTGTCTTGGCAAAAGTTGTCAGCTTTCCATGTATTTACTCGGTTGATGTTGGTGAAGCATTGGGGTTACATAGTGTTATGCAATGGTTGAATGATATGCAATTTGACAATGTTGATTTTGAAACCGATTCCAAGATTACTCGTGACACTTTTCATTCTACTCGAGATGACATTTTTGAATTTCGGTGCATTATTTCTTCTTGTTGATCTCTCTTCAGCTCTTCTTTTACCAACTCTAGGGTGGAGTTTGCTAGGCGACAAGCAAATGCGATTGCTCATCTGCTTGCAGAAGAAGCCACGTTTCTAGCTAGTCCCGTTGTTTATTTTAATACACCCGATTGTACTAAATCTCTTATTATTAATGAAATGCTATAAGCATATTTCTTTCAAAAAAAAAAGTTGTTTACAAAAAGATAGCGTTTACAAAAACTCTAGAAGTAGTAAACAAATATGAAGCATAATACACTTATAGTGTATTTCCTACAAATGTTTCTTTTTACTTTTTTTTAGACAAGGTATATACTATGAACAAGTATGTTTATAATTACAATAGTATATATGAACATGTTAGACATTGTATGTATGTACGTGAATAGGTTTGAGTGGTGTCGTAACATTCTTCAATTAAACTCTGTCCTTTATATAAAGATGAGTCTGAGATGACCGTTGTTGAAGAAATCCTTGTCTTTGAATGCTTGCTTAAATGTTAAGATATCTTGGATAATTGTGGTTAGCACACCACTCATTTAAATTCATCAATGATACTATTAAGGAGCATAATTCACTTACTTGAGTAAGAATAAACTTTCATTTCTTAAGCAAAGAGTTGTTGCGTGTAACAATGACAAATTCTTAAGTTAAATGTTGGCACAAAGGATCTCACTCCAGAGGCTTGAACACCAGTGTTGACTTTAATATAGTTGACCTTAATCTTGGTGCAAAGCTTTGTCTTTATCTATGACATAGAGTTCATAAAAGTCTAGAGTTTTGACCCGTAGTGTAGAGCTTTTACTTCATGTCCAGAGCTTTGACTTGGTTCAGAGCTTTGACTTTACGTCTATAGGAAGTATATCACTTTTGTACGTAGAATTTCCTACACAGTTAAAGACACATTAGTCTAGAGTGGCATTTGTTGCAGAAACATACACTTCAAGATCAGATGGTCCATTGGACGAGGTAGAAGGTTAAAAACGAAACTCAATACCAGATGCTTGCAACAAAGAAGAGTCCACTACAAACACAAGTGTTCCAGAATAATAGATGAATGAAGGAGCAGTCAGTAGCTTCATTGACCTTCTCTTCGTAGCAACTTCTGTAGAGTCTTGGAGCTGATGAACCCAATTGAGTAGTTCATCTATATGAGACTGGAACTTGTTGTTGTCTCCCATAATACTCAGTATTCTAGAGTTTTAACTAAGTGCAAGTATACACTGTCCAAGTTATAATATAAAAAGATATTGATCCCACAGGGACTAGAGCTCTATACCTTCCTATAAATTTCCAGTGGATAACTTGTTTGCAAGGAAATAAAAATAAATCTTAGGTGTCACAAAAATAAAATAAAGATAGTAGTTTGTGAAAACAGTTTAAAAGACTTAGAAGTTCTCAAAAGTAAAAGTTTGGTTTAAACAAAGAGTCATTTATGTCGGAGCTTCACTACGATATACATAGCTAGACCTTTCTATGACATCCTACCATATGTCGGAGCTTCACTACGATATACATAGCTATATCTTTCAATGACATCCTACCAACCTTGTGGCCTTAAGGGTCTTTCGTCATAGCCATTATGTTATGCAGGAGAAGACATAGCTTCATTTGGGTACAATCACAATACTTAACATGCAAGATTACTTTAGTTAGATCATATGTAGCTCTCCATCTAAGAAGAGGCTGAGCCATGGCCTATGACAAGATTCCTAGATAGATCTTGGTGCATCTCTAGGCTCTTCGAAGACATGGTTTAAGTTCAAGCAGTTTGTCTTGATCCCTTCTTATTTCGGTACTTAGGGATGTAACTCATATCAAACAAACATTTTCCATTTGCATTATCTTTCACTCTCGGGGAACTTGGCATTAAAAATAAAACTGGTCAAGTTTTACCTTCAAAGATTTTGCATTAAACCTATTTGTTTGAAAGAAGCACAAGTCTATAGCTCTTTAAATCTTAAATGAAGAATATTATAACCTCATCATGTATAAACCACAAGAATGAACTTAGCTCATGATGAACTTAACCACAAAGATGAAGATGAAATGAAACATAAATGAAAATATGAAAAAGCTAAACTGATATATAATAAAGAGTTAAGGAAAAATTCCAATCCAACAAGGAAAGAGTTTAGCACAAAGCATCTCCAAAGTAAGAACTATAAATAACTAATAGCTAGCACTCATGCTCATCTATGAGGAATATGAGATGGAGTAAGAACTCTAATGGCTGCTAACCCTACATGGAAGTTGACCTTTCAATTCACTACAAATTATCGAACCCTTGGCACTAACATGTGGTTTTCCTTTTATAGTACAAGGCCAACCACTACAAGTTGTACCCTTTGGTCACTTCCCACACGTGTTGTCCTTATCTTATCCTTGCAGTACCAAGCATATTCTATTATTCCTTGTACTACCAATGATTGGCTCCAGCTGATAGAACTTAGCCATTAAGCAATGACAATCAAGGGTCCCGTGGGTTCATACTATTGTATGACCATCCTAAGCAATCTGCAATGCAATATTTCCTTGCATCTTCTAGCGTTGAATCTTGATACATCGCCATACTCCCTTTCCACGTTGTAGCTGCTTAGATCTCCAATGCATTTCCTCATCATGTTCCAGAAGACATCCATAACAAGCATTACTACTTCAAAATGATTAATTAACACAAAAAACTACTTAAAACTATAAATTCCTAAAAAGTCATTAATTAGATGCTTTACACCATGAAATCACTCAATTTCTCATAGATTGTGAGGGATAAGTGCAATGTAGTAACCTGCAAAAATTTCTCATCCTCAAGTGATGCAGTTCAAGCATTAGGTCTTTCTTAAGCAGGCTTAACCTCAACTATAGTTACTCAAGTAAACTCTAATCACCCCCTAACAAGATAGCCTGTATATTTCAGACCTATATTTACCGTCAAGGTTCTTATTGTTCCTTATGCTTCATATTTACACACTTACTCAAAGTTGCAATTTTGTGTAACTCTAGATGGAAATTACTCACAGAGCTACATTGCACGGATGCTACCAGAATTAACTTATTCACCATAAATAATCATCATAGAACCCTCACTTAATAATAAGCCAAAATACTTCATTTCTATGAAAAGGGCTACAATTAACAACTGAAATAGAAAACAACCTGGGCCTACAACTTCTTATCCTTCCCCCAAACTTGAATTGAGTTATGTAAACAAAACTCAAATTCAAAGTTTGTAATAAGGAGTTGTGGCTACACTACCAACAAGAAATAATAAGGCACAAATTTAAAATTGTAGAAATAAAATTAGTAAGTTATACCAAATCAAGTGAAAAGATAGAAAAAAGGGCGATGGAGCACTGCCTTGTTACAAAGCTACAATTTTGAACAACTTCACTTAGGGTCAACCATTAGTCTCACACATAAGTGTGTCTCTTCTTCTATATTTGGGTTGGCCCTTCGTTAGTTTGCTCTGATTGAGCCTTGCCTACAACAACATCATTGTTCTTTTTGTAGTGTCACTCCTTTTCAGCACCATCGAACTTGGGTGGTTTCTGAGTGTGATTCTTCATCAAAATCTTCGAAGGGAAGGGAACATGAGGTAGGTCAGAAGGTGGAATCTGTGAAGCTACAACTTCAAGTTGTGTGCTATGGGGAGCTATATCTTTCAGGAAAGCTACACCTTCTTGCAACTTTGACACCTCCTCTGGTTTTTCAACAATCACATGCGTAGGTGTGTTTTCTTCCACAACTAAATCTTTGTGAGCCTCTTCTTGAGTTTCTTCTTCAACATTTTCTTTTTCAAATTCCTCATCAGCATCACCTTCTTCTTCCTCATCAACAACTTCTTCTTCTTGCTTTTCTTCTTCATCTCCTTGCTCAACCTGCAGAAAACGCAATAAGTGTAAAAATTCTTGATCTGACTTGCTTTGCTCTTTTTTCTGCAGTAGTCTTGTCTTTCTTTAATAATTTGCTCTTGACTTCTTTCTTCTTATTCTTCTCAATCTCTTTTGTTTCATCTTCCAAGACTTCAGTAACTTGGCTTTCCTCCTTCTTCATCTTTGTACTCTTTTTCTTCCTTCTTCTGTTCTTCACCAACAAAGTTGTTATGTGGATGTTCTTCTTGAACTAGCTCTTCCAACTCTTTCTCCTCTTCCACATGTTCACTTTGTTTTGCTTTCCCCTTCCTCTTGCGTTCAGTTTTTTTTTTTTTTTTTTTTTTTTAAGTTATAGCTTCCTATGTGGAAGGTACATCCTTCTGCATCTCTGATTCTAGGGTAGCCTATTGAACCTTGTGTGCCATAATGTGACCCGGTAAAACCGGAAAGGGCTCCTTTGAATATCCTGCCATGCATATCATAACATGTCTTCTTCCATGCTTCACCACATCCTCTCATGAACCTCCAGAAGTCTTGACTTTCCTCTTTTAACTCTTCAATTTCCTTTCTAGAGACCAATTTCTCTGGTTGGGAGCTGCAACTCTCAATGTCTTGGGCATACTCAAACTCTTATCACTTTGTAAAAAACGCCTTATAGAAATATTCAGCTCCAAACAACCATTTAGAACTTAATTTCCTAAAAATTCAATTCTGACTTTGGACTTAATATGTTGAGAAAGTTATTCAAATTTTTTTCTTTCTTTCACTAAGAACATGAATATTTAGACGAAATTCCTTATCATTGTACTGAAGAAAAAAAATCCATGCCCAATCCACACACACAAAGCACCAACTATTTTACATAGTACAAAAACTATTATGCACAAAACTGCAGCAGCTATTCGGGGATGAGCATAGATTGCAAAGAACAAAATTTATACACAGCAACAACTATTGAACCTAGCCTGCCAAGGAAACACATTTACAGTACATATATCTAGTCATAGAACTTTACCAAGTATTCATGTTTTTGGGTTTTGGGGCCAGAATTGGACCTTGAATTGAATATTCGTAAGACTGAGATATTTTGGCCTTCATGTGATGGTAATAAGCATCGTGGGGGGTTTTTTCCTGCGGATATTGGGAGGCCGGCGTTTGGGGTGAAATTGCTCGGAGGGGCTGTTAGCCGAGATAAAGGTTTTATTGAGGGGTTAGCCATGAAGATAACTTCAAGGACTGCTGAGTTAATGCATCTTCTTCCTCAGTCATGGGATCCTCAGAGTGAGCTTCTTCTACTTTGATCGTGCATGGGTATTGCCAAACTTTTATTTGGCTTAAGGACGCGCCAACCGATTCACATGGAGGAGGCGACTATGTTGTTTGATAAAGAGCTGCGTGAAGCGGTTGAGGACATTGTGTTTGGGGACCTTCAATGGAGGTTGACTTATTTACCTGTTAGGTTTGGAGGGTTGGGTTTGTACTCAGCATTAGAGGTTTCCTCTTACGCTTTTGTGGCTTTTAGGGCACAATCTTTGGTGCTACAAGATCATATTTTGAGAGACAGTGGGTTATGTGGCATGGACTCTGATTTTGATAATGCTTTGGATGGTCTTCGTGGTACGATTCCAAATTTTGATGTTAGCAGTTTTACTAGCAAAGACACCGCCTCTCATAAAGCACAACATGTTTTGGCGAGTGCTCTTTTTAGTAAAAGTGTTCAGGATATGGAAGTTAAGTTTGACATGACCACGAGACAGAATGCAATTTTTGGATGTTTGCAAGCAGCACATGCTCATGATTTTCTTCTAGCTATCCCGATTGATGGGTTAGGTTAGCATATGTCACCAGTGGAGTATCGTACTATCTTTAGATATCACCTTATGATTCCACTATTTCCTATTAATGAGGTGTGTCATGTTTTTCATAAGGCATGCCTGGATACTTTTGGGGAGCATGTCGTTCATTGTAAGGAGCTTCCCGACTTTAAGTACAGACATGACTTTGTTAGGGATGTACTTTTTGATATATTCAGACGGACGGGAATATCAGTGAAGAAGGAAGCGTCTGTGAACTTTTTGACTGACCCACTAGATAGAAGATCAACACTTAGGCCTGCGGATGTGATGGTGTACGGATGGCTAGGTGGAAAACATGCTTGTGTAGACTTGACTGAGGTTTCAACACTCGTGGGATTAGGTGTCGGACCTTTTACCGTAGGACAGACCATAGTCACATAATTCTCAATTCGCGTCGGTATGCAGTACAGGTACGGGTTCGTGGTACGCGACATTAGAAGAATTCGGTACGTGTAGGGGTATAGAGCTTCGGTACGCTTCGGTTCGTAATACTAATATTACCTTTTTTTTAATATAGCAAGCCATCAATAAATTTTTAAGAAAAATATTTATTTTTACTAGAATTTTTATACAAAAAATAAATAAAATATTTTACTTAAAAATTTGAGTTTACGTTTAATTTTTTTTTCACAAAGCCATACTTATCATATTGTTTACTACTGAGTAGCAATTCTTAATTCATTGGGCCAAATTTAGAAAAGTCCAATATAAAGAATGTCCATTCCAGCAAGCTAGAGTCCAGCCAACACACTAACCCTAATTTCTATATCTTCTTCCTCGTTCCTCCAACAGCAGCCGCCGCTACCAGTCCCAATTTCTTCAACTGACTTTCTTTACTCTTGCTCGCGTTCTTCTCACTTTCAGGCTACAACATCGTTTTTCAACTCACAACTATCCCCCTTACTCTCATGACGCTAGTTTCTACGGGTACTCTTGGTTCGCGAGTTTTGACGAATTTCTTCACGAATCTGAGCGAACCAGTACACGAAAGAACTGCGAATCGGTTCGCGCGAACCAATTCGCGGGTCGCCACTCAACCCAACGAATTATGTGACTCTGGGACAGGCAGCTCTAAAAGCTGCGTCAAGCAAAATGTCCAAATATGAAAAAGCGTGTTCGTCAATCAACATGCTTTTATACCATTTGCTTTTGACACTTTCGGTTTCTTAGCACCAGAGGCTGTTGACCTTCTACATAGAGTTCAAAATGTCATGCATAGCAATATTATGTCTCCTAGGTCCATGAATGTTGTATTCACGAGGATTGATTTTGTCATCCAAAAAGATCTAGCGACACAATTTGTTGCCCGTTTGTCTTCTATTCAAGTGTAAATAATGACTTATATATCATATAAAATCTACTAAATGTTCAGTTTAAATTACTTTTAATAACCAACATAGCCTATGCAAGCTTGGCTTGAAAAACTCACTTACGTACACAAGAGCAGAAGTACTGAATCTAGTCACTCACATAGCAGCACGCACATACACACGTATCACCTATTGAAACACATAAAATAATTGCAATCAAGAAATAGAAAAGAAACGTATTCATATTTCCTTCAAAAAAAAAATTCCCTGTTACCACGTGATCAATTAAGGCATCAATTACAGAACTACTAATGCATTGAGCAAAGCCAGCTGATACAAATGAGATGAACTCGGTAATGATAGATGTATAAAAGACATTATGATCAAAATTTAAGCAAAGCCACCAAGTAGGGGTGGACATCGGTCGGTTTCAGTCGGAAATCGGTTCCAAAACCTCAATCCGACCAAGCCCACGGTTGAAAATCATAGATCCATTTCCGCCCAAATTCTCTCTCGGTTTACTCGGTTTCGGTTAAGTCGGATTAAGCGGGTGAACGGGTGGGTTTCGTCGGTTTTTTACGAGAAGAAATTCAGACAAACTCAAAACTTCAAGAAATACTGCAAATGATTAAAATGATTCGTAAAAGAGAAATGAGGGAGACAAGTAAAGAAAAAGAAAATTGATGTTTAGTAGTTGCAGAATCATCTTAAAACTCAGCTGTAAAATTAATCACATGATCAAAGGGGTAGAAAGGATTGTAATTTCTGGGCTTATTAAGGATGAAGAGATGATGAGAGAAAGCTGCAGAATGAGGGATCCAGACAAAGAGATGAAGAGGGAGAGAGAAATAAAAAAACGCGGATGGATTGGATTGGAATATGAAAGTAATTTTTTAGAGAAATAATTGTCTACAGCTGTAAATTTAATGTCAATAATTATATTAATTACTATATTTTTTTTTTGTTGACAGAATATTTTATTAGCTAAAGAGAGGAGAGTAGGTAGAAAGTCTTGTCTAGTTAAGCATGTAAGGTCTCACGTGTATTGATGTTGTACTTATTAATTAATTAATGATAATAATATCTATGTTGCGCGGTCGGGTGTGGTTTTCGCTGGGTCATTCCAGCCCACCCGAAACCGACCACTACAGTCCAAAGAAAACCGTTGTTAATGGGCCGATTAACCTGGGTTATCCGTGCAACCCGAACCGACACGCTTCGGGCTTGTTGGGTCGGCTGGTTCGGGTCGGATTGCAATATTTTGTCCAGCCCTACCACCAAGTACAAATGAGATGAATTTTGCAATGATAGATATGATTCGTGAAGGCTTGAGATATATAACAGACATTACGGTCCGAATTCAATTTTTAGGTAAAGTTTATAGGGGCCTACAGGATAGACCGGCCTATATGACCTATTTACTTATTTAAATAAATAGGTCATATAGATGCTATCAAAAAAGCCTACGAAGTTTAATAGCCAATTTATTTATGCATATAATTAAAACTTATTTTTTATTTATATTAAACATAAAAATAAATAAACAACTCAAAATAATCGACTTTTTAAATAGGCTTTATAGAGAAACATGCTTTTAAGGCCCTATAGTGATAGACAAGCTTTGCTGCAAAATAGGCTTTAATGTCAATTTAGCCTGTTTAGTAGTAGTTAAAATGGATTATTTAATGACTTTAATATGAATTAGGCATTTATATAGACTTTCAGGTCAGACTAGGTTTTTAAGTAGGCCAGACCAAAAAAAATATGCATACGGAAGGCCATAGGCCAGACTCAGGCTTGCAAATTTTTTAGTAGGCCATACTCAGGCCGATCAAAGTATGGTCTGGCCTGACCTATTCCCACCCCCTGGAGCCAAATATTTAGGCATTATTCCAATAAATACCATGTTTTTGTTATGAGTTATTATTTCCATACCAAATAAGTTTTATCTAGCTACCTAAGTTTTATAATTCAGGGTGCAATATGCACGTAAGTTTTAAATTTGATGGAGATATTTGCATATGAGTTTTAAATTTGAGGACATATTTGTACATAAGTGTTAAATTTGAGGGGAATATTTGCACATTGGGTTACTAGGGCAGACGGAGTGTGCAAATATGTTACATTTGAAAAAATATTCAGATTTTATTAAAAAAAAATATATAGTCAATAACCCCCTTATGACGTAGTATTACTTTTCTTTCCACGTGAGCAATTAACTTTTGCATGTTAGACCAGAGAAAACTATCAAAGAGGGTATTGGACAGATGTTTGACAATTTCAAGAGATGGGGTTAGAAGTTTCGCAAAATTTAAAGAGTTTTTTAACGAAAGTTGTAATTTGGGATAAGTGATCATTTACTCTTTGACTTTCATCATTGGTGATTAAATCTTCATTAGTGCTTTAGCAGGCTGACCTTGGGGAAGTGCGAACATGTCAACCAAGTGGGGCTTTCAAAATGCATGGGCTTCAAAAAATAAAATTATAGCCAAATACCCACACCCCACTAAAAAAACAGTATGTTCCTTATTTTTCTTTTTTCAGTAAACATTTGAGGTTCTTCTTCTCACTCAACACCTCTCTTTCGCTTAATACTTTTTTTATTTCGTTT
>Ga0315915_1008359_pt1 | contig 12107 bp, 3 predicted proteins | sample MpolbnodulesMG_FD_207738 | JGI IMG/M metagenome (GOLD analysis project Ga0315915, IMG submission 207738) | Medicago polymorpha root nodule microbial communities from Los Angeles, California, United States - branched nodules | ecosystem: Host-associated > Plants > Roots > Nodule | place: USA... | reverse complement strand
CTTGTTGGGGGGTGGAGGATGGTGGGGGGCGTGGCAGTAGCAGCGTCGTTTATGGGTGTGGGAGGAGGACCTGGTAGAAGAGTGTAGGGGTTTATTACTAACAGTCTCTTTGCAGGAATCAAAAACAGACAGGTGGCTGTGGTTACCGGATCAGATTAGAGGCTATACTGTCCGTGGTGTATATGACATGTTGACATCACAGGAACAACCTCATGTTCATCAAAATATGGAGTTAATCTGGCATAAACAGGTTCCTTTAAAAGTTTCTATCCTTGCTTGGCGGCTGTTGAGGGATCGATTACCTACTAAATCCAACTTGGCAGATCGTGGCATTACATCTGTGGAGGATCGACTTTGTGTCACGGGATGTGGGCATGTTGAAGATAGGAATCATATGTTTTTATCTTGTCCAATTTTCGGTGCATTGTGGCCTATGGTGTGGGCATGGCTTGGTGTCGAAGGGGTAGATTCTCATGCTATCTCAGATCATTTTGTGAAATTTATTGAATATGCACATGGCTTGAAATCCCGTCGATCTTTATTTCACTTGATTTGGCTTCAGTGTGTTTGGGTTTTATGGACTGAACAGAATGACATGTTATTTCGGAACCGTCAAAGTTCTATACCACTATTGTTAGATAAAGTAAAATCACATACCTTGTGGTGGTTGAAAGCTAGTAACGTAGTCTTTAATTTTGGTACACATATGTGGTGGTCGAGCCTGCTTTTATGTATGAGTATCGATTGACTTTGATGTAATTCTGGCAGGATTTTGATCTTTTCGTGATTGTTATGGCACGTCTTGTGCTTCAACAATTACGGTGTTCATAGTAATATATTCCTTTTTTGTTTCTTAAAAAAAAATTTCAAATATCTCTTTGTGAATTGCAAGGATGGGATGTTGTACACCAAACCCCATTTATCAAGATTTGGATTAAATGCGGTCTGACTACATGCAATCAACACATATGTTCCGTTAAATCAAGATCAATAACACACATGTTTTATACTGATATTTTTTTTTATTAAATCTAAATTTCAAGTTTAAAATCTAAATTGTCCAACATGTATAGATGTAACTGGATGCAATGTAGTCACATTCCCAATTGCATACAAACTTGATCACATTTCTCGCCGATGAAGGTGTTGTTCCCCTCTTAAGCACAAGGGCTAATATTTTTGAGCTCGTGTTAAAGAAACCCCCATTTTACCACCACCTAATCTAATCATTTTCAACTCACCAAAGATAATGTTGGGTTATTAGAGGAGTCTGATGAAACATTACATTAAACTTTGAGAAACCATACAAGTAGAATTAGACATTATATGGGCCGGCCCACTTGGGTGACAAGTGCTCCCATTTTGAATAGAAATTGACGCTACAATTGAGATGGGTAACGCCAACTTATGATCCAAGTGGGAGTAGTAAAGTGATTGAACACGGGCTAACCCCATATGGGTCGGCCCGCCAACTCGAATAAAACATAGAGCTTGACCTTAAAATTCTAGCCCAAATTTTTAGAAGAAAATAAAGGAACCAAAAATCATAAGACATTAGATATGTGGATTCTCTCACTTAAATATTACTCACAACCACTTTTTCATCAAATATAAGAGTCTTACTCACACTTGAGCATACCCAGATGAATAAATTCACTCACGCTTAAAGAAAAGATTGTTGATATGTTAAGTGTGAGTAAGAGTCTCATAATGTTAGATGAAAAAATAGATGTTGAACAATTATAAAAACGGAAAATATATTTATCATTTCTAAATATTTAAATAATTTGTAATTAGGTTTATGAACTTTAAATCAATTGTAATTAGATCTTACATTCAAACCCTAATCACAACTTTTCGTATAAGTAAATTTGTATTCAAACGAGTACATGGGTTACTCTAAACCCATTACAAAAGAATCAATTCAAACACATTGAATACATGAGAGTGGATTTGTCCACCAAATCCGGTAAAAACTAAGTTTTTATTTCTACCTTCTCTACATACGACCTAAGACCAAGATAGACACTTAACTCGATCAACCACCCCCATTGTATTAGCCACTTTCCTGTTAAAAATAACTTCATCCGTTGCAACCAAATTAACAGGATGTCTTTATTCTATTCTTGCTTCTACCAACTATGTTAAATAGAAAGAAGAGAAATGATATTTGTACAACTATTTTCTTACAACTTTTGAACAACTTTCTCTCTCATACTCACATGATGTTATCATCATCTCTCTTCCTTTTTCTCTCACCATTGTTTTTTACCAATAAGAAGAAAGAAAAACAAAGATGTCACCAAAGTTGTCAATAAATTGATGTACATATATCATTGCTCATTTCGAGAAATGATATTTTCCTAAACCTTTTGGGCACATTGCAAACTGATTTTGACGGCATTGAAATTAAACACATTTTAGTATGAATCTTCTCTTGCAAAAGTCTCCATCCACACCGGAATCCACATTTTTCAAATTAATAATTTTAGTCAGAAATTATGAGACTTGATTAAAAACTTGTGTTGTGCTCATTATTGATTGATTTAAGACCCAATTGCATTTTTTTTTCCAGTTCAATAACCTATTTAAAAAGCCTTAAATAATTCCCTTAGAAAAATAACTTCAATAATTTAAAACATCCGAAGTAATTAAACTATTAAATAAAAGCGTCTTATACAAGCTAATTTAGACCACATTCACATTGGTCCATGGAAAAAGGTGGATTTTCAAATCAACTACTGCTATGTAAATCTTTGGGATCACCTTTCAATGAGTAACTGAAGGAATGAGAAACTTCAATCATAGGAATCCACAATTTCAGTTCAAATTCCTCCTTTTTAGGTGATAAAAAAATCATTTAGGTAATGATCATATAATCTACCATATATCTAAGATCAGACACACTTTGGCAAAAAAGAGTTATTCTTCTCTGTAAAATGTGTTCATGAATTTGACTAAGGTATTCAATATTCATGTGGTGGCGCGTGGGAGTGAGTGGAATGGATAAATAATATTCCCATGCAATGCAAAAGCAAACAATAGTGGGGAAGGGTACAGACCGGACCAAGAAAAAGTTTCATTTGGTCGGGACACTAATTCGACTATAGTCCATCAATAAAGCACCAATAGACACCTTTTTTATTTAATTTAATATATTACTATAATACTATAGGATAATATAAAAACATTCTTACATCACATTCTTTACCTTAAATTTATGATTGGGCGGTTCAATGCACGAGGCTCTTATCAAATGATGTTTGAGAATAGTAGATGTATGCAGTTTACGGTTAATGTGACAAATTCAAAAAATTTAAATGGTAGCTAGGAGCAATATGGAGCATTAATATGTGTATAATTAAAAATATATGTGTACTTACATTTAAAAATAATAATAATTCAAAAATTAAACTTAACTTTTAACTTTCTACATGATATTTCATATATTTTTTTGGTTATTAGTTATAACCTCTAATTAATATTGCGAGCCTCAATATCAAATTATTGTTTTATATATTGCTTTGATGATAATGAGAATATATCAATGGTTAATAAAGATGATTTGATGTTCATTTTCTTCTTTCATTTATTATTGTGTAAAATGAAATATAAATACGAACCATAATTGTTTTCTACGATTTGACCTATCTTGTAAACATTAAATAAATAATTCTTTCATTTTGAATGTCACTAAAAATATATTTCTCCATATAATTGGTTAATCATTTGATTTCAAATGATTCTTTATTTTAAGAAGCTAAAATGAAATATATTAACCAAAACTTAGTCTCTCAAGCACAAGGAGTGTCATAGAATAACTAAGGCAGAAGAAAAATTTGTTAGTTAACAATGAAAGAAAACGATATAGCCATAATGCAGGCACACTTTTAATACATATTCTAAAATAAGTTAAGTGATAGCTCCTAAACATAAAAGAGGATTAAGCTCCCACATATAATAATTAAAGGGGATTTCACATGATTCTTGATGATTTTTATAGCAAAAAAAACTCTTTTAATATACGACACTCTCATTGGCTGAGTTCCAAGAATGATAGATATATGTTCTCTACAGCCGTCACAAGCGAAGAGGCTGGTTTTATATACACAAGACTCGATTAATTCAAACTTTAAATGTTTGACATAGAGATAAAAAGACGGGTTTTGAACTTGAAGATTTCATGTTCGAACTCCACTAGTATCTTTAGAGGAAGATAAATATGAATACATTTTTAAGTGTTCTTTAAGATATAAGTTCTTCCATATACCTTGTACCATTCAATCCTTTTAAATCTACCTTAACAAAAAAGATGACTCAACTAATTCATCCATGACACTCAAACTTTATAAATTCTTAAATCAAAAGAAACCAATGTAGACCATAAGGTACTGTATCATTCATTAAACAAACTTTTCATTTGAATCACATGATAATTAAACTTCAAAATATTTATTGCCAATTACTAACAAACATAGACTGGTCAGCAGCTAGTACTGATCTCTCTGTCTTAGCACAGTACTTAAAATAGTCTCCAGCAGTGAGCATAAAAAACAGAAAGCTTACCGGTTAAGAAACACACCACCTTCTCAAAACCCTAGAAAGCAAAAAATAATAATAAAATAATCTTATGGAGGGTGAAGAAGAGAGAGTGAACAAGTAACACAATTTTTCTTATATAAATACTCAAAACACCCCTCCTTTACTTTTGCTTCTCATTTCTACCTCTCAAACCTTCACAACCTCTTGTTAATTTCTTTCTTGCTTTCTCTCTTCTATCTTCAACTCATCACCAACACAAACACATAGACACTCTTTTTTCTCTCTACCTTGTTGATGTAATTCTCTTTAATATTATCTCCTAACCCTTATACAAAAGAAAAAAAACTTCAAAGAGAGAAAACATGGTTTTTACTTCCATACCAGCAGCTTATCTTGATGCAGCCAACTGGCAACAGCAGGTAAATATAATTAGTAAGGGTTTCAATTTAATTTGGTTCTTGCTTTTGTTTCTTTGTCCAAAAGGCAAAATAATTCAAAAGATAAAAAGGAAAAACAATATTCTTGCTACTTTTATTTATACCTCTTCTTGAATATACCAAATATTTGATTTCTTTCTTATTACCTTTCTTCCTTTATCCTCAATTCATATATTCTTTTTCTAATTTTCTTCCTTTTTGTCTATGTTGTTATTACAGCAACAGAATAATCATCAACAACCAGGAAACGGCGGCTCCGTTTCTCAACAACTGCTTCAGACACCACCACCACCACCACCACAGTCACAGTCTCAACCTCATGGAGGAGGATCCACCGGCTCAATTAGGCCAGGATCGATGTCCGATAGGGCAAGGATGGCAAACGTGCCTATGCCGGAGGCAGCACTGAAATGTCCACGTTGTGAATCAACCAACACAAAATTTTGCTACTTCAACAACTACAGTCTCTCTCAGCCCAGACACTTCTGCAAGACTTGCAGAAGATACTGGACAAGAGGCGGCGCTCTAAGGAACGTCCCGGTTGGTGGAGGCTTCCGGAGAAACAAGAGATCAAGCAAAAGTAGCAACAATGGAAACTCAACAAAGTCTCCGGCTAGCTCTGACCGCCAAACGGGGAGTGCTAGTTCAACAAACTCAATTACCTCCAATAACAATATCCACTCTTCTGCCGATATATTAGGCCTTACACCTCAAATGTCATCATTGAGGTTCATGACACCTTTACATCATAACTTCAGTAACCCTAATGATTTCGGAGGAGGAGGAGATTTAGGGTTAAACTATGGTTTTAGTTACATGGGAGGAGTAGGTGATTTGGGAAGTGCTTTAGGAGGTAATTCAATTTTATCATCAAGTGGTTTGGAGCAATGGAGGATGCCAATGTCAATGACTCATCAACAGCACCAATTTCCTTTTTTGGCTAATTTGGAGGGTTCAAATAGTAATTTGTACCCTTTCGAAGGAAATGTTCAAAATCATGAAATGATAACTAGTGGTGGATATGTGAGGCCAAAAGTGATTTCAACTTCTGGAATTATGACTCAACTTGCTTCTGTGAAAATGGAAGATAGTATTAATAGGGGCTTTTTGGGAATTAGCACCGGCACCGGTAATAGTAATCAAGGAAGTGAACAATTTTGGAATAGTGCTGTTGTTACTGGTAATTCTGCAGCTAATTGGACTGATCATGTTTCTGGTTTTAGCTCTTCTTCTAATACTACTAGTAACCAGATGTAGAATTTTAGTGTTTTGTGTGAAATGAAGCTTATGGTTTTGGTTAGTGGCTTCAATTTCAGTAACTTAAAGAGATAAATTTCCATTCAAAATAGATGAATTGGTCAAGAGCTTTGAGGAGTGATGAGTCTAGATCAACTAAAAACCCTAGGGATGTTAGATTTTATTTTTGTTCTTTTAATATGTCTTTCTTTCATTTTAATATGTTACTTCTAAGTTTTAATATAGGGTTTAGGTTTCTTTATATGAGAAGGTTGAATATATATAGTAACATTGTGAGTTCAAAGGAATGGATATTATTAATATTTTGGGTTGAATGTTTGATTTAACTTGCTGGCATATTTCACACTTCGAATTGGAGAGATATGAACATAAATTCGCATAATTTTTTTTTTATTTTTATATATGTACAATTATATTGTAAGTAAATGATTTCAGTGCAGCCTCCTTAGCTATAGTTCTAATCAAAGTTTTAAATTATTACTATCTGCAACTATAATTGTGACTGCAATATAAAGATTTTAAAAGTGTCTGAATTTTATCACAATATCAAGATTCACGGCATAACTACAATTTAGTATGAAACAACATCTTTTTCTTAAAAAAAAAAAAAAGTATGAAACAACATCTTTAATTAATCACACTTGCAATATAATTTAATTTGTAGTCAAAGTAGGCTTTGATTATGAGTTATACAGGAATTTCTGTTTGGGAAAAGAGTAAAGTTATCATAGAAAAAAGCTTAGTAAAATACGGTTGTCTTTCTATCACTGTATAAATTGTTGATCTAGACAGAATTTAAATAGTGTTAATTTCTTCTATTTTTTTTATATATATTTTTTGCTTTTTATTAGGTTTCTTTTTTGGGCATATGTTTTTTTGTCAAGTTAAACCAATAGTTGTAGGACCTAATACTTGATGTTTATACAACTATGCTCTTTTAATATTCAACTCTAAAAATGATTGCTTTACATTGTTAAGATCACATGCTGGATGAAACAGATGACGAAGTTTGATGTTCTAAAGATGAAAATGGTATTTGATTGTAAGAAAAAAGATGATAAAATGGATTTTTCTTTAAGAGTGTGTAAATTACCCTCAAATCATTAAGGGGTACTGTAGAAAAAACCCCTTTATATTCGAAATTATTATTAATTACCATAAATTTTGCTTTGAAAGCTATATAACGATGGGTAAGGTTATGGGTTCTCTCATCTCTTTCCTTCAGCGTTCATAAAAGAGAGGCAATTGGTGGAGAGTATTGTTGTGATTAATGAGATGGTTGATTTGGTAAAGAAGATTGGTAGTTAAACACTCATTTATCGATCAATTTGGAGAGACAGGGGTAATAACATTTGTGATCAGTCTAAAGAGGGAGATGCAAGAATACTCATATCAGTTTGGAGAGGCAGTAGCATGAACATTTGAGATCCGCCTGAAGAGGCGGAAATAAGAATATACAAAACCATCTGAGAGGGAGAGGCTACAAGTTGTTGAAATTTGAAAGGCTTAGTGGATACAAGGGTTTGAAAAGTTGCGGTGGAAAAAACTCAGATTGAGGTGAAGTTTTCCATTAGTAGGACTAGCAGAAGATAACCAACGATGACTCGTAGCTATCTTTTTTTTTTTTTGAGGAATGACTCCTAACTATCTGGTAAGAAATAGAGAAATGAGAGATATTATTACACAAAACTATACATCGAGCTCTCCCTCTCCAACAAGCATACCCTAGTTTTTCTCTCTCTAGGTTTTCTCTTCCAATTTCTTCATTGAGGGGTGGTTTTGGGTCAGTTTTTGACCTGAAATAACCCTTCTTCATCTTTTCTTCTCTCTCTCTCTCACTCTCTCTCTCTCTCTCTCTTAATTTCAATCTAAATAAGTGATTTTCACATGGATCTAGGTTTTTTCTTCGTCATCTGAGTGTGGCAGTGTGTTGTTCGTCGTCTTGTGCGACGTTGTTTGATTACCCGTCTTTTTGCAGTGTTCATTTGATTCATATTGAAATATCGATTATTCAATTAAAGATTTAGGCGTCAACTTGGCAGATCCGGAGGCATAAGTATTTCGGTCACTTTAAGTTTATCATATATTTTTGTAGGCATTATGCCGTTATATGTTATTAACTTGGATGTTGTGAGCTTATTCACAAATTTATACTTTACGTTTTTAAAGGTGTTCATTGATGTATTCTATCAATTTGAATGAATTAATATCTTTTGCTTTTGTAAAAAAACAGAACTATACATCAACCCAATCAGAGTTCGTGCCTAGTGCACTTAAAAAGGTTGTGATTGTCATGTTTGTTACAAATTGATGAAAAACGAGGACATTTCTGTTGGGGAAAGTAAAAATATTCAAGGACAATATCTTTAGTTCCAAAATTCATGACGTTGTGTTGAATAATGGATAAAAACAAATTATTGTGATGTGGAATCTTGCGCAGCAAAACCTCACTGGAGGTATCTTCCCTAAAAATTCGTTGTAGTTTGAGAAATTATGCTCTATGCATGAATTCGGTCTGAAACTATAAGAAAAAAAAACACTCAATTTTTTCCCCTTAGTTAAGAAGAAAAAAAAGACCAACTTTTACCTGATTTAATGATGTAATTTATAAAGAAATTTTTTTTAAAAAAAAAAAGTCTTTTATTCGTATGAAATTAAATGCAAATTACATTCAAAAAAAATTCCCTCCTATTTTCTTCATAACCAATAAAAATTGAGTTTACATGTTCCTATATTATTATGTTTTGTGTTCCTTTTATTCTAAGATGAACACAAAGTATACTCCAAATTATTATGTTTTACTTTTCTTAATAAGTTTAAAATGGTGTTTTTTGCTTATAATTTGGGATGAAGGAGATACATATCTATAAGTTCCCTTCAATATTTTTTATTTTATTTTAATTGTAAAATAAATTTTATTTGATAGAATAAGAGTACAATTAGTACTTGACTCACCAAACATGAAGAAGTATACGTGATACTCCGACGCAACAAAACACAAAACTAGCTCCTAAAAAAGAAGACAACGAAGATGGTTCGAAAACCATTCATAATACACACACGGTCAAACTTTATTTCAATTTTGTGATTTTTTTTTAACTTATTGCCTGTATGGAACTGCGATGGGGGCTCTTCAAACTCACGTTTTTTCAAAGCTCCAAATACTAGCTTTACAATTTTAACAGTGCGCGTCTGTTGTGATAGAATTGGAAACAAACACATGCTTAGTACAAGCAAAATTAAGCTGGGTTCACCGAATTCTTGTTCAGTTGTGAAAAAGTCTGGATTTCGCTACATTTGAATTTGATTTTGAGCTGAAATTGGCTTATATTTTTTTTTATCCACTAAAAAAACATAAGTAAAATTGGACTAGACATCTTCACTTAAAATTTTATAGTGTTGATGTATATGAATATACTCATGATCATTTATATATTCCTCATCAACATTTGCTTTTCTATTTACACGCCAAACTCTTGCGTGCACCAACCACTCTAACTACATATACCCTAAACCCTAGGAAGTTAGCACAACTATTGTCGGAGTGTGTGAACAATGAAAGCTAGCCGATCAAGATTGTTGAGATCCTTAATGTCTTGTATCAATGTAGCATTCTTGTCGAATCTGAGAGTTGGCTCTAGATGTAACTTGGCTCTAGATGTAACTTAGCTCATTCAAAATGTATATAAAAATGTGAATGTAACACATAGATTTTTCCATACTATCAAGTGCAAAAAGAGAGAGTAATTTGTATTCTAACGTTGTCAAAGAATGTCTATGAGTTGGAAGCATAGTCAAAGTACAGAGATTTTAGCAAATACTTACAAATCTGCTAACAGTATCTCTGCCACAAACACAGCAACACAAACTGTAACATGTCTTGCCATGGAATACTAGAATGTACGGTCACAACAACACACTCTCACTTCAACCATAGTTACAACAACTTCACGCGTCTAAGCGCGTGAGACTTCATATCTATTCAAAAGAAGACAAGTTATTGCTTTGTCAGTATGTTTTGGACCATAGGTATTACAATTCACAACTTTGGTTTTAGTGATTGGATCCTTCATTGCACGCGCCTCAATGTAGCATTGGAATTTGTAGCTTTGAACATTCTAAATTCAGATATGCATGCTTTTAATTCATATGGTGTGTCACACTGCTTTTTATACTATTTTGTGTTCAAAGAAAGAATGTAAGATACCTTGTTCATTCTTCTGCAGAAGATGATACTATTACTGCGGTTTCCTTTTTCTTTATTTGTCACAAAATGTACTATACACTGCATTCATTTAAGGGCATGGTAACTGAAATAGATTCCTCATCAAGAAGATCTTATCTATCAAATTTTTATTAAAACTAAATCAAGTAATTGGACTCAAACAGTTAATCACTTCTATAATATGACAAATTGTTTGAGAGAACCTCAAAACTCTTTTCTTCTAGACCCTTTTCTTCTAGAAACCATATGGTTAATTAACACACAAAAAATGATCAATGGTTTGCTTTTTACAATATGTTTTATTGACTCACCGAGCTGGACGGTTTTTGATTTCAATCAAACGGGCTCCAATATATTGATTGTATGACTTTAAGATTTAATCACCACAGTATATTATCATTTATTTAGAGGGAGGGCAAGATACTTACTCTTATAGTTTTATAGAAGAGCTATCAGAACAGGATACTCGGAGAGCTAATTAAATACGAGGTCTGTAATTGGTATCACCAGCGAAGTTAGCGACATTTTCATGAGGCGATCACATATAAAGAAAAATATTTTTTTGTAACTTATAGCAAATTTAACGAATAAGAAAAAAAATCACAATAACTATTACTTATATAAAATATATAAAATGTACTTCATAAAATACACTTAAAGCATTTGTCAAAAAAATAAATACACTTAAAGCAACAAGAATGGATTATAAAGGATTGGTAAAGGGTTATAATTTACTGTTACTTATTATTTTAGCTATTAAAAAAAAGCAAAGTGTTAATAAAGGTTTTTTATTTTTAGAATAATAAAGGGTTAATAAAGCATTGTTTCCTCTCTTTTCCATAATAATAATAATAATAATAATAATAATAATAATAATAATAAAGAGGGATGTTGAATTATATATGTAAGGTCGGGGTTCGAACCCCAATACTTCACTTATTTACCGTAAAGATAAATTTTTGATCATTAGACTATTTGACAAAAAAATAATACTAAAAAAAAGGAGTGGGTTTGCGTCTCTATGAAATTTGTTTGGACTAATAATAAAAGATTGTTTTTGTCATATCTTCTTTGTTAAATCAAAGAATGCTATAATTATTTTTGGTGTTGGTTCCTAGGAGATGGGATCTAAGTAATCTGAAGTTTTATCGAAAAATAAGTAAAGTCAAACAAAAAATTGTTCTTTCGAAAATCAAATTTGAGATGGCTAACTATATGTATTATTAGAGGTAGTTAAATATAAAAATAAAAATATACCTAATTATTCAATAATTTTTTTTTTTGTTTGGGGTAACCATAGCCTCCCCTTTGGTGTGAAATCATTCTTACAGCAAATATGTTGTTTGATACTAACTAAAACTATTGTGTGTTAAGATATAAGAAAAAAATTAGGTATTAAAGTGCTTGGTTTTTTTTTTTAAAGAATTAAAGTGCTTGGAATATTAACACTCATGGTAATATGACGAAATATAAAATGGTGGCTGTAGATTCCAATCTTTTTGAACTCTTGATTGACCTATATAGTAAATAACGACAAAAAATATAAAAAATTACAAAGTGTACGTTTAGATAAAAGAGGAAAATATACTTTTGGTGCTTATAAAATTTGAAAATGGGATTGGCTACGTTGAAAGAAAGGAATCTTT
>Ga0315915_1008353_pt1 | contig 12111 bp, 8 predicted proteins | sample MpolbnodulesMG_FD_207738 | JGI IMG/M metagenome (GOLD analysis project Ga0315915, IMG submission 207738) | Medicago polymorpha root nodule microbial communities from Los Angeles, California, United States - branched nodules | ecosystem: Host-associated > Plants > Roots > Nodule | place: USA... | reverse complement strand
TCTTAGGTTTCACTTTCCTCTTTCAAACTTCATATATGTTTTCTTCTAATATTTTGTATTATGAAATGAATATCTAGATTGCATGTGCAGATTTTGTAAATAGATGAGTTTTGTTGAAAGTCCACTTCTTATATAAAATGTCATCTATACTTATAATTGAAGTTTTTACAATTATTTCTTTTATTTATTTCGTAATATGGTGAGTTTTATATTTGTCATCTGATTTTTGGTTATCCATAGATTCACTCAGATAAAATAGGATCTAATTTCACTCATTATCTCATCTCTTTTATTTATATTCATTGTCCATGATAGATATTTATGTTCTCCTATCACTGTTCTTTTATTGTAAAAAAAATAACTCATGACTATATGATAAAATTTCTATTGTCTTTATGATCGATATTTTTTATTCATTTTCTTTGATGTGTGAATGAACTTATTTGCGGTAAATACCAATGTGCATGTTTTGGAATTAAGTATCAAGATGCATGAGAAAGTTCTTCTTCAACAAGGTGTATATTTTTATACACCTATTTAATTTTACATGCATTTTAATGTATAAACATATGAAATTATCTGCTTGATTGTTTTTACTGGTCTACTAATGTTTTTTGTCCAACAAGAGTTGTTTTGGAATGTTGTCATAATATCCATGTCTCTTATGATCGATATTTTTATTAATTTTCTTTGATCTGTGAATGAATTTATTTGTGGTAGATACCAATGTGCATGTTTAGGACTTATATATATATCAACATGTATAAGAGAAGGTTCATCTCCAACGAGGAGTGTATTTTTATTCACCTATTTATTTTTACATGAATTTTAATCTATACATGTATGAAATTATTTATTTGATTGATTTTATTGGTCTACTAATGTTTGTTATCTGACAAGAGTTGTTTTGCAATGTTGTGTTAAGGTAATATCCAAGTCTTATTTTCTACCCAATTATTTCTCCCAAGCTTTTTATTTTGGTGTCCATTTGAAGATTCATTATTTACATATGAGGTAAATTAAATAATGGATCTATAACTAATCAAATTAATTTTAATTAAAAAAATGTTTATTGTAAAAGGAATTAAGATGAAAGCAATAATACTAATTTTTCTTACTAAAAACTATGTTGTCATATAAAATATTTGAATCAAACATATGAAAAAGAAGCCATCGACTCAAGTTAGGATAAAACTTTAAAAATATCTAAATAAAATTCATAATTTTCTCTTAAAGCTAAAATTAAATTATAATACAAGGAAAACACAACAAAAGTATAAGGGGATAAAATTGAAACCCAGAAGAAAAAAAAGGAAATTAAAATAAGTTTTTAATTGTAATCCGTTATTATTTTCTTCAATAAAAACATATATGCCCTAAAAGAAACTATTGCATAAACTTACCGGAACTGAATAGTTGCACTTCTATTGATTTTTTTATACAGGTGAATGACACAGTATCGTAATTAAAATCAAATTCTATCAATCTCTTTATATTTTATATTCACTTGACGGGGAAAAATATCTAAAAATAATTTTAAAGTTATTTTTTAAATCAAATAAGAATTCAATACGCCTACAAAAATTGCTATTTTTGACAACAAAATAATTAGTCAACCCGTGCAACGCACGGGTTATATAACTAGTTTTGATTAATTCAACGCACACATGACACCTCACTTAAGTGAGTAGGACGCCACGTGTGTTAATTATAAATTAAAAAAACCACATGATTATTTACTAAATTAAATAAATGAAAAAAAGAAATTAAAAAAGAACACAACAAGACACCATGATCATGAGCTTAATAGCAGACCCTTCAATTCATTCAAAAACCCTTAATTCTTCTCTCAAAAACTCACAAAATTATCAATCTTCAACACACACAAAAAACCATCCAAACCCAGAAAAACCTTCAACACCCAAAAAATCATTCAAATCAGAAAAATTTCTTATCTTTACCTCCCCTTTATATTTCAATAATAGATCTGCAAGTTTTATTTTTTAAACAAGCGATCTGCAAGTGTTATCAAATATTTTTTTTCATTATTTCTTACCCATCTGTTTATTGTAACCATAAAGGGTAATCAAAGTTTGCATTTTTCCAGGAAGATAACCATTAGGGTTTCTCCAGTAGTATTAATTTGAACAGATTGAAAATCCATATGAACAATTTGATTAGTACCTTGAAAAAAAGTTCTGACCTTTTTCGAAAAGTTAGGATTGCCATGAATGATAACTTCACCAAGATTGCAATTTTGGTTTTTAGAAAGAAATTGTTCGCAACAAATTAAATTAGACTTGGGATTGAAATGAAAACCACCGATACGGTTACGGTCTTTGACTTCGAGGATGATGGATTCAATGAGACCAGTGTTCTGCTGCATTTGGCGGTGGTTGATGGCGGAGTGTTTGGGGCAGGTTAATAAGATGGATTCAAAACGGATGAAGGAAGAGGAGAAGAGAGCTTCGACGCTAGCATGGAAGAAGAAAACATTGGAGTGGTGAGTTGAAGGGTTGGTTGGAATAATAATGGATTGAAGGGTCATAAACGAAAAACAAAGATTCTTTTTAAATTATTACGGTCCTTAAGAGAATTTTTTTTTTTTTTAGATTCATTGAATAAATGATGTATTTAGTTTACATTGTAGTCCACATACATTAATTATTCAATGAACTTAAAATAAGTTTCTTCTCTTATATTTAAAACCGGAGGGAGTAGTATTATTATTTATGATTTGGATTTTTTTAATTTAAAATAAAACATGCACACGTGGCATCCTACTCACTTAAGTGAGGTGCCACATGCGCGTTGACTTGATCAAAATTGACTTTGGGGGTCAAAAGTGCAAAATGGGCTAAACTTAGGGGCTGATTTGTAATTGTTTTTATAGGCGGCTAAAATCACAACTTTGTGGTACTTAGGAGGCCAAAACTGCTGTTAAACAAAATCATTATTATAAATTAAATAAGAATAAAGAAACTTGGGGGACTAGGCCGAAACCCAAGGATACAATTCAAATGACATACAACATTTGACTCGTTAAAAACCTTATCAGTAAAACATAGAAACTGATGAAGGAAAAAAAAGTGCAAAACAAAACCAAACTTTATGCATCACAATATAAACACAATATAATGATAAATTTAATGTGTGCATCCAACACGACATCCACACATTACATGTTTTCTTTTATTCAAACTAGAGAAATATAAAGCATATAAGACTAATTTTATGTTTGGATTAACGGTGAATTTCATATGACCATGGTGTGTCATATTTTGACAAGTTCGCCGTGAATCTAAACACTCACTAAAACTTGATGCTTAGATTGGAACACGATCAACAAGGACTTCTTTGACGTACGTCTGCATAAGTCCTTCAGAATGTGTGTAATTGTCTTTATCTTTGTAAATCACATCCATAAAACGCGAAAAATTGAGAGCACGAATAAGAAAAGGCATTGGAACTTTGGTTGGCCTAAGACATTCCTCATTTATATCTTTCCAAGCAACTACAATTCCCTTATGACATTCTTGAATAGCAGCTTCCCTAGACATATCATACTGCTTCATGTAGCAATCCAATAATGAGCAAACATGTTCTCTTTTATGCTCGAACTGTACACCATTTATATCGTGGGAAATAAAATAAGGGTCATGTAACATGCGTCTTAAATAGATACTCACTCCGTTTTAAAATGAATGTCACTTTAAGAAAAAAAATTGTTTTAAAATGAATATCACTTTACATTTTCAATACAACTTTAATTATTTTCTTCCAGCTTTACCCTCAATAAATACTCCATCTTTTCTCTCACAATTTTCAATGCAACTTTAAGTTTGTCTTTTTCTTATAAAGTAAGGATAATTTAGTAAAAGTGTTATGTCTAATGATTATTTCATTCCATTTCTTAATCTGTGTGTCAAAACCTTAAACGACATTCATTTTGAAACGGAGAGAGTAGTATTTATTAAAAAAATAAATAATGTTTTCCTTTTGTTGAAATTAATTTGTACAATTTTCAACACATATTTTCACTAATGGAATCCTTAACATCTAGATACATGTTACTCATATTTCCCATAAAATAAATACTCCACTTATTATAGATAATTTTTTTTGGATATATTTTAAGGGAAATGTTAAAGAGTATTGCCCTTAACGCATTGGTTAAAATGATAAAAATAGAAATATTATATTGAAAAATGATAAAAAATAATGAATTTAACTTTTTAAAAGTTAAAATATTGTTAAATGTAATACAAACATATTACTTTTAGTTTTCTTAAAAATGTTTTCATGGCCCTTGTTAGCATAGTACATATTTTAAATACCTCGCTGGAGACAATTTCATCCATTAACCTGCAAAGATTGGCTGCGGCACTAACAATTTTTGGGGCATTGGTTACCCAATTGAAGATGTTCTCCGTGGTATTTTCTCTCATTCCAATGTAAGAAGTTAATATCAACAAAGTGTAAGCACATGATTTTGTTGATTTGTGCATGTACTCTTCTATAGTTGGTATATAGTTTTCGTTCAGCCATCTGGCTTCAGTAATAAAACCTTGGACTGCCACTTTTATCTGCCATCACGAACAGGCAATTAAAAAACAATAGAATTAAGACGATACTCATTTCTTAATAATTAATAATGAAAAATCATACTTCTTTCACATCGTAATTCAGTTTACATATTCATAATAAGTTCAAATTGCATAGATAAAAACTTTAAATCCATGAATTTTACAGTAAATGTACCCAAATTGATTAAGTTATCAACGACGACAGTACTCAAGTATTATTCAAGTGTAATTTGATCTCTCTTAAATGTACAAAAATAATGTTAAGTTTCTTAACTTCACAAAATAAATTGTGTAACAAAAATTCCTTCACAAAATTAAAATTAAGTTTTTTCAACCAAATAAAGGCCGAGAGTTTGCTCCTAAACTTTTGCATGAACTTTCACTCCTAAACTAACAAGACATTCAATATTTAAGAAACATAAATGACAACTATGTTTAATAGTTGAGTTAGGCAAAGTCAACCTCTTGTATTTAAAGAAAGGAGTAACATTTAATTAATTGAGTGGTCTTAAGTGATTAATGAGATTGATTTAAAGACGAATCCTTCGAAATCCGTCTAAATAATATGAGTTTGAATCTTGGTTTAATCAATTCTTAATCAACTCTAGATTATCAACTCACTATTCCCCTAAGAATATGAGGGTTAAGACAAAAAAGTATCATTAAAATCAATACAATTTCGTGCTGATTTATTGATTGTTCTTATAATATAATTTATCTTCGCTCATAAAACTCTCCTTATCAAACCCTAGCCGTCTCCCTTTTCTTCTTCTTCTTCTTCTTCTTCTTCTTCTTGTTAGAGGGGTGATTTAGGGTCAATCCGAGTTGTTTTTCCTTCTATCCTAGTTGAATAAGTGATTTCACATATTTTCAGTTTTCTTTCGTTTATTTTTGTGATTTCGTCGTCTCTCCACGACTCTGTTTGTTTTGATATCCCGTCATTGTGCGGTGTGTTTTTGATTTCCCGTCTTAGTGCGGTGTTTATTTGATTCAGGTTGAAAGATTAACTTTGAGCAAGTGCATATCCGATCAATGACTTTGGCGTCGTCAATGTTGCAGATCCGAAAACATGAGTATTCCGGAGACTTGAATATAGTCATATGTGTAGGCATATGTACTTTGCCGTTTTATGCTATTAACATGAATGTTGTGAGTTTGTTCACAAAATCATCCTTTTTATTTTTAGCGAATTTGAATTTGTATTGTATCGATATACTCTATCAGTTTGAATGAATGAATATCGTTTATTTTTGTCAAAAAAAAAAAAATCTTCGCTCATAAAAAATACTTAAATGTATAAATAAGTTATGGCTCATGTTTTGTTGCTGATAGTTAATTAGAGAAGGCACAAACTCATACTTCTTTTATAAAGTACTTGATGGTATAGAGCTTTCCGTCTTTCCTCATTTCCTGCTCTACTTCTTCGAAAACATTCCAGAGTGTTCCATAAATTAATTTCATGTAGTCTGGAAGATCATCCAAGATGCTAACATCCCACCTGAAAATCACTTTTAACTTTTTTAATTTTCAAATAGAGGAAAAAATATTTTTTATAAGCAAGGGAGAAATGCAAATATATGTTCCAGTTCTTTTGTTCAATAAATCTATGATGACAAACCTTTCAATTGCATTGGTAAAAAGTTCTAGTTCATCAATGGTTCCATATGCATCATATGTATCATCAATGATTGATAACATCGCGATTACTTTCGTCGTTATTTTCCTTGCTAGAGAATATTGGGGCTCAAAATATGCGGTCAAAATCCAGAAGCAACATTCGACAATCCTATGACGTGCATAAGGCAGTTTACTAGAGAAGTCCAACTCCTTCCACCATCTTTAAAGATCAAAATCAATATAAAAAAGTTATTAACAGGATTTATCCTTATGATCACTTTAATTTTGTTTTGTTACAAAGAATCGGAGTGTGTAATTGAAGTACTTACTTGCAAATGTTTCCAAACTCTTTTTGATGTAGGCTTTGGAGCAAATTAAAATCTAATTTCGCCAAAGTGAGTAGAATTTCATCATGCGAAGGATTTTGCTCATAAATAGAAATGTACCGTCGTGCCTCTAGCCTTGGCAAGTTCTTGTGGAGAGCCTGTCTTAAAGCATATTTGACTTGTGCTGCAAGAAAGTGACTCATTTGTGTGGCAATGGACTCAAGGTGAGTGGACGTAAAAGCCAATGCCTCTTCCAAAATTTCCTCTCCATGAATAATCATATGTGAGGCTTCATACAAGCTTAACATACCTTCGATGTCGGTGATTAGTCTTTTATTAAAGTTTCCTTCCTCGTCCTTAAACTTGGTGAACACATCTAGTGTGTTTATAAAAAAAAAACATTTAACAACCATTAGTCGCATAAAAAAATAATCAACTTAATTATTTTGTATCTAATTTAGATGCTAAGTGTTGGAAATGAAAAATAATTTGAGTCACACATACTTTTTGTGTACTATAAGGGTCTGTTTGACAACATTTTTTTTTAGCTTATATTGGTTACGAGGGTATAGGTTGTTGTTTATGTGGTTGTTATTTGTTAGAGAAAAACGATGGATCATCTCTTTCTGAGGTGTGAGGTTGCATCTAGAGTTTGGTTTTTTCCATGTTTTTTCTTCCTTTACAGATATGGTTAGGTTTAGGCTAGGTTTTTCTTATTTTAGCAAGGTGGTTGATTTTGAGCAACTCGTTGACATAATTCATTTCCTATCGTCGACATTATTCACTATTTTTTACAAATCGTAATCTTAGTGTTTTTCACATCTTTTTCATAAAGAAATAAAAATGTAAATAAAATATGTTTGAGTCATGTATGGATATATATATACCTGGTGAAACATAAAATCCTTGTTGCCTCAAAACCCTAAATAGCACAGCGAGAGAGTAAAGGCTGTCTTTAAGAATTATTTCTCCATTTTCAACATAGCTCTTGTGAATATGTTGCAAAACTTCGTCGATCTCGTTTTCAAAATGATAACTAACACCGAGACGACATATTGAATCAATCAGGGTGACTTTTGCCAATGGCATCTCAGTTTTTGAGACAAGCATGTTTCTCACTTCATCTTTTAATGTAACGATTTGTGCTGCAATATTCTGATCAAGTTCCTGCATATAATTAGAGATAAGCTGGTTAACAATTTGTTCGAATGGATGAACCATATAAATGAATAAGGAACATATATAATATCACAACCAATTAGTGGCAATATATATTTACCATAGATTCTGAAGCATATTGAATGAAATATTCTCCCCAAACGTTTGGGTGATATTCTGCAAGATTTCTTTGCTTGGCGTCAGGCTTAGAGTAAGCTACAGTAGACATCCCTAAAGAAATGAATGGATGGATGCTTTGAGGTTTTGTATTGGGAAATAAAGTGTCTAGATAGATATATTTATAGTAAACTATATTGAATTAAATCAATTCTTATCCTTCGATAAATAAAAAAAAAAATCAGTTATCATCCTATGCGCGTTCAACATGCGTTCAACATGCATGACACATATCATTTAAGGTAGAGTCATTGTCAAAAAAAAAAAAAAAAATGACATGTCATCTAAGGTAGAGTCTTTGTCAAAAAAAAAAAATACTTCCTTCATTTCAAAAGCACCTTTTATATATAGGTTGGGGAAAAGCCCCTTGTATAGGGTACCGTTCCAAACCGGAGCTTCTTTTAATATCTCAACCATAAAGAAAGTAGGGCACATGTCTCAGTCGATCATTTTACACATATCAATGCACAACATTGACTATTAATATGTTTAATTATCTAAAGTAAACAATTATAAAAATTTAATATTTAGTAAATATTTATCGAAACAAATCGAATAATATCTTACATATTAACATTTGTATTTATATGTTAATTAAAAAGTATGGTCAAAGTAAATCATGTGAAATAGTGTATATTGCAAAAATACGACATGTATTTTGATGCGAAAGAAGTAATAATTTAAAGGAGTCTTAGGTAAAATTTGGTTGGATAACATTATTTGTAGACAAAATTTATTCAAAATATGATTGTATTTTTAAATAAATTAATACAAAAATATGATATGATTATAAACAAAAAGCAACATTTTATATTCATTCGTTAAATGATGTATGTGGTTTATAATAACGTTCATATATATCATTAATTAAATAAAAAGCCAACCAATCGCCTATCAGTTTTTGTTATTACGACTGGTGTTGGCACCCGCTTCTTTGTATGAGTGTTTTTATGTAATCCTTTGTTTTTTCGCTTTTTGTGGTCCTTTTTGAGGAACCATTGTTGACTTTGTAATTTTTGGACTGGTCTGTTTCTCGCACGCCTTGTGCTGGGCGGACTACTGTAGGTTTAATATCATATTCCATTTTGATTTGTTCAAAAAAGTAATTAAATAAATCTAAAATGTAAATTTTTGTTTAGAATAGTGACCGAAGGATGTACACTTCAAGCGTGTCAATGTCTTTACCATAATTTAATTAAAAAAAACGTGCATCACACAATAAGTAAAAAAAAAAAAGAGAAACAAACGTGCTTGACACCTGTGGACCTAATTGCCTGTCTTTTTTTTTTTACTCTAGTTCGAGTTGTTTTTATATTACCGGCCAGTATGTCCTTTTTTCTTGTGTTTAATCGTACAGAAAAAGATATATTACTTTTTGTATATACTATTATATCATATTTTTGCAATTAAATCAAAATAAGTTATTTTAATAGCGTTCAATATTTCATATTTAGTTTACTCAACAAAAAAAAAATATTTAGTGGCCTTTTTTTAGAGAATAATTTAGGAGAGTTGTTCCTATTTGATTGAGATTTACCTTATTTTATAACTAATAATTTAAAGAAAATGTTAACTTGTACCCTTAAGACATAAGTTAACGAGTCAAAAGTATGAATACTTGGTTGTAATCAATGCATTTGAATTTAATTTTATTACTTTTAATTAATTGAATGAACAAAATTTAAGATAACATTTCTATTTTTGATTGCTTAACATGTGTCCTTATGACACAAGTTAGCATGACCCATAATTTAAAGGACAAAACTTAAAAAGAGTACCATACGACACGACAGTACCATAGATACTATTCATCCTCTTGATCCATAATGACATAACAATAGGACTCATTAATACACTTCATACTCATACCTCATAATTTCATGGGTCATGCTAACAAGTGTCATAAGGGCACTTGTTGATAATCCAAAAATAGAAACAATTGATAACTTTTATATAGATAAAGTTGCTTTTTGATGTTTCAATGTGTTGAATACACAAATTTTAAAATAATATTTTTATTTTGGACAAAACTTAGGTACAATTCTTTATGTGCTTTTCGTATGGTTCTTAACTAAAAATACAACTTTTTTGGAGATAACAAATTTTGAGAGAATTATGGATTTAAAGAAATTATGATGAATTTAGTTAAGAACCATACGAAAAGCACCTAAGGAATTGTACCTAAGTTTTTTCCTTTTATTTTAAACTTCTTATCAAGTGTCTTGAGGGCACTTGTTAGCCTTTCCCAAATTTCATTAACCCATTTAATCTCGGTTAACACTTGTTAATAAATAAACCTCCGAATCAGCAACAACACCCTCAAGTTCTTCTCCGGAATGAAATCGAGTAATTCCATGCTCAATAGAAAGCACAGTTCGTGAAGAATAGTAGATTCGTCCTCAAGAACAGTATAATTTTCTCCTCAATGGGTAATGTGTGTACGCGATTGTAGTATTATCCCAGTAAATAAATGACTGATTAAATCTAGAAGAGTTGAGAAGCACAACACTTATACATTAGTTTTTTATTGGACAAAACAAAAAGTAGCAGCACCGCCTGGTTAAATTTGCAATTTGCACTACTACCTTTTGCTTTGTGTAAGAGCAACACACAATAGTCCGGGCCGTCTTAAACAATTTAGAGATCATGTTATAATTTAAGATATTGGCTCAAAAAATAAAAAGCACACAAAAAATTGATGGTCTAAAAAAATTAGGTTACAAAAAACAAAGGGTTTGGATTTGGGTAAATGTTGAAAATAAATAAATTTTTTAGCCCAAAAAGCAGGCCCTATATGGGAAAAATATATATAAAAAAAGTAAAGATTAAATCTATTCTCTAATTATGAAACTTAATTTCTATCAAAAATATAATTTTACCCCTTCTTAATTTTTTGATATGTCATCAAAATTATATCCCTTTGTGTCTTTTACTTCAGTCTCCTCCTATATGTTCTCACTTAAAAACAAATTAAACCAAACTCACTTGATAAAACACACTAACTTAATTTTTTTTTTAAGAAGCAAAAATGAATTATATTACCATGAACAACGTAATTGTTGAGAGCTATTGAATAAGGACTACACTAGTGGATATCCTTCCTGACTTGGTAACCCCAAGAGTAGGTGACGTTGCACCGAACTGGGTTAACAAACTCACTGTGCCATTTACTTTCATGTCTGTTATTTTTTGTTATTTGTACATGTGTTAGTTTAATGTTCTGATCATTGTATTCAACATCTGTTTATCTGTATAACTTGTGTTGGAACACGCGTAGAACATCTTAAGACTAACGTGCTAGAATTTTAGAGTTTTACGGAAAAAATTTACTAGCATGATATTTAGTCATCAAGAACTTCGAAGACTCTCTCATTTTCTCTTGAGTTATTTTACAAAAGTTAGAGACTACTCAAATCCTCCATCAAAGTGTAAAGCTTCTCAAGTTACTCATTGAAAGAGTAATTGAGACGTGTTGTGTATTTGATTGTATAAGCAAAGGCGGTAAAAGGTTGTGTGAAAAATATTGTAAAGATCTAAGAGTGATCTAAAAAAAGAAAAATAAATAGTTAAGAAATCATAAAATCTAAACTACATAGTGAAAAATCTCACAAGCACCTTATAGACTACATTAACCAACATTACATGAACCAAGATATTTCTCTATGTGTGATTCTTCTTTTCTCTAATTATGACATTTAACTCAATTCTTCTTTTTTGATACAATATAGAGGAGTGTTATGAACATGATCTCCTTCTAACACTCGCTGAAAGACTCACTCTTTTATTGAATGAAATCAATGTGACCTCCTACTTTAAAAATTGAACCCACATAAAGTGGTAAGACCTACATTAAGTACACCCAATAAAAGACTGATTGTTAAAATGTGTTAAAAAGAGAGTTTCTAACATTTTTGTACAATATAAACAAATACATAAAAATCATTATTGTAAGAAAATGAACAAAATTACTTATATGACACCCCCTCTAGTCCAATATATAAGAGATATATGGATCAACAAAAGTTGATATATCTAGTTTAAAATTCAGATCACATATACTTTTGTTGCCCTAAAGATCTCTTATAAATAGGACCAGAGGAAGTAATATTTTTTTTGAAGAAGTTAAAATGGAATATATTACTGAAAAGTCTCGTATTTTCAAAACAAGCAGTGCCAAAAAATCAGCAAAGAGAGTATCAAAGTACATCAAATAACAATGAGGAATAGGGAAGGATAAAAGGGTCAGC
>Ga0315915_1008350_pt1 | contig 12119 bp, 9 predicted proteins | sample MpolbnodulesMG_FD_207738 | JGI IMG/M metagenome (GOLD analysis project Ga0315915, IMG submission 207738) | Medicago polymorpha root nodule microbial communities from Los Angeles, California, United States - branched nodules | ecosystem: Host-associated > Plants > Roots > Nodule | place: USA... | reverse complement strand
TTTCTGGTTTTTGGACATGAACAATGTATGTCATTAAGTTCATTTGATCATGTTTTAGATTCTCCTCTGCAGTCAACATTGATGTAATTTGGTTGATGCTGCATATAATGAAAATGAGGCTAACAGGTAGTGTAAGCTCTATCTTCATCATGATTTGGAATTTGATGAAAAAAAGAGAAAGTTGCTTGTGATTTGCCTAGTGACATGCATGTGTATATATAGATAGAATGTTTGTGTGATATCCAATTGGCCATAGTTTTTATTTTTAATTACTTACAACATAGGAAAACAAGGAAATGCATTGTCCTGGCCTTGGACGGCTAATTAGTCTTCAATGAAGGGTAAATAGTTATGATAAAAGATTTTTTTTGGCAATTTGATAAAGCAAATCTCATAGTAATGCCCGCTAAATATTTTGTGTTAATATGTAAGGATTTGGTCGGGTGCCAACTGCTAATAACAGCTATGCAGTAAATAATACATTGGTAATATATTTTTCTGGACATATCTCCCTAACGTCGACATATGTTGTTTTTAGCTTGGAAAGGTTATCAACAAAAAGACAAAGTTTTATATTGTATTACAGAAATTCAAAAATTAGATAAATTATTATTAATGAATGGTTTCAATGTTGGGGATTTGAACTTTGTGTATGTTTGGTTTCAATTTTTGAGCGGTCAAAATTGATTTTTAAAGGCCGTAGAATTGATTTTATCATGTTTGAAAGATTTAAAGGAGAATTGATTTTGCTTGTAGAAAACATATGCTTAGTTTTTGTTGAAACTTCTAATATAAACAAGATGGACATGCAATCAAACTAAAAAAATACTATCATGCAAATCAAATTCAAAAATATCTTGAGTACTATAATTGAAGTAATTGTGGCTACAATAAGCCTCTTCTTTTCTTTCTTTCCTTGTCCCTTTCTTTTTTCATATCAATTCCTCATCCAGCCAAGCCACCTACCGTCAAATAATGCTGATGTCTTTGAAGTTGGGATTACAGATCTGCAATTGAAAAAGGACTTGTGTTAGATGGAAGAGTGAAATAATCAAAACACAACTAAACCAAAAGCAAGAAGTTTCATAATGCTCAAAAGGGAAGGCAGCCATATCATACTATGAACCGAGAAATAAATTAGCTTCAACAATGATGTGCCATGAATAAGAGCATGTACCACATGCAACTTAGTGAATGTATATTAAAAACTGGATTCTATAGCAGCATCATTTTCAATAACAAGAATAAAAATAAATTCAAACGATTCTTGCTCAACAAATCAGTGTAGACATGCACGAACTAGTTAAACTATTCTCTTCCACCCTCAAGTGTGGCACACTGTGTTTTGAGGTAATGTCCGTTTTGAGTGTAAGTTACATATTTGTTCTTTATAAAAGGCATCTCATTGAGTTCAGGAGTGTGGTTGTTGTGTATAAAAGCTACCAAAAAAAAAAATCATTCATAGAAAATAATCATATAAAATCCATCATAGAAAATAATCACACAACATACAAGAATTACCAGAAATTCAAATAAATCGTGGAAGAGGAACATACTTTCAATGAAACAAAACCAAGCTTTCAACATAAGGTTTGATATAGCTCCACCTGCTTTTAGCATTGGTAATTCTAGCTCTCTCTACACTATCATCTCTCAAATTATGGATTATTAGGTTTTCATGACCGTTTGCTAACACCAGTGCATCACAATTTTTAGAAAGGTGCAATGGCAACCAACGAAAATTTGGCATAATTTGAAGATTAATTCTTAAATAATTGAGTCCATGAGTCTTCAACTCCATAATCTGTCATTTTCCATATAACTAATTGGGTTTTCTTGAAAACATGGGAAAAGCAGAGGCAATCCATCAACACACATAGAGATGGCTCAAAACATGGCACTTCATCAAAACCTTGAGGGAGAAGCAACTCTTTGTATGTCTCTTTACTCAGATCAAGTAAAATAATCACATATTGCTCAACAGGAATATTCTTGCAAAAGTAACTGTAGTACTTGCGAGTTGCCAACCAATTAACATTACCACACAAATGCACACTCCAATTTAGCCGATAATAGAGAGGAAATCTTTGAATACTTTTCCAAACATTATCGCGGAAACTAAAAACTCTTGCCTCTGGTTCGAAGGCCACTACCTTATAAGTATCCATTGAATTATCATAACCAAATGCCAACCGGCAAGGTAAGACGGGATTACGGCAATGCCCTAATTTATCCGATATGGTTCTTGTAGCAGGGTTCCAGAAACGGAGCCACTACTCTCTATAGTTATCTCTATAGTTATAAGAATAACCGAGCAAACATATTAATCCGTTACAGGAACCAATAACCGATCGACAATCTTTATCCTTCAAATGATAGTAAGGATCTTTGGTAAGGGCGATCGACTTTGACGGACTCTCCAGCAAACGACTCAAGGAGATTGGTACAACACTGCTATACTGTGTAGGTCGTGTATTTCTAGAGGCAAATGTGAGGCGAGGGTTTTCGCGTAGATCCTTGAAGGTGCAACTTGACAAAGAAAGGATCAGACATGAAGGCATTCCACGATTTACAACAGCACTTCATTCGCATCAGGGATTTCACAGGAAGGAAAGAAAGCACTTCTGTGATAAGCTCTACAGGGAGGATTATCGGCGATGACACCGTGGACACTGCAACTTCGGTGTGGGAGATTCATGAGAGCGCCGTTGTATATGTAGGTTAGGGTTTCCGGCTATTTTGCTATATTTAGTGCGAATGGGACATGTATTTAATAAAAATAAAAATAACTAGGCATATCGCATGGGATTTTTTTGTGACTTTTTCTAGTTTCATTCCATATAGTTTTAGTTACACCCAAATTTTTTTAAAATTTTACAATAATACCAAAATTGCCCTCTCCATGTAAATTTCTTAAAACCTTTTTTTCATCATCACTTTGAACCTTTATCCCTTTTCACCTTCAAACCACCATGGATGTGCACTCATTAAATCCCAAAATTAAAGATTGAATCAACATCTTTTCATTGATTTGTACTCTATTCATGCAAAGTAAGTGAATTTCATAAATTTATTGAAGTTTCTATTTAGTGTTTGTTCCAGGATTTATTACGACGTTGTTAATTTCACCATGGATGTTTGTTGATGTCCTTTTGTTTGTTCCATGATATAACGTGATTTAAGTTTACGGGGACAGGGCATCGTAATTTAAGTTTACATAGGTCACACATTAATTTAATTTACTTATATATTCCAAAAAGGGGTAGCGTATTTTAAGATCACGTAGAGTAATTCAATTTATATATATACACATAAACTCAGTTCACATAAACTAATCAAACTCAGTTCACATAAACTGTGTAAACTGAATTTACGTTAATTTATTTGACTTATGTAAATTAAGTTTACATAAACTAGCGTAAACTAATTTTACGTATATATAACTACTCTTCACGTAAAACTTAATTCACTTAAAAACAACCTAATCTTTTATTACCATGTCGATTTATTTCTCTATTGAAACAAATGAAGTTATACTCAAAGTAAGTGTGTAGGTGTAAAACATATGAAGACAATTTTCAAATTTTTGATCCAAAATTTCAACAGCAAGCAAAATCAAATGAAGGCAAGCCGCCGAATTTATTCATCTATGTATCTATAGCAAGCAAAATATAACAAATTATCTATAAGCTATTTCTATTACAAAAGACAAAATAGAATCAAACCATTTTCATATAAAGTTATAAGCTGTTTTCATAAGCTATCCTAAAGAGCTTATGAAAATAAGCTGAACACAACTTATGAATATTATAAGCTGTTTCGATAAACTCTTCCAAACAATGTCACAAGAGATAAACTCAAATAAGTCAATCGAAACAAGCCTAGTTGGTAGTTGAGCATCTAGCATGGAGTTTGCTGTTGCAAAGTTTAGGGTGGTCTCATCAGACATGAATAACTCTTTAGCTTGTGAACAAGAAGTTGTGTGAATACACACTTTGATAGTTCTTTTTACTGTGGAGTTTGGACAAGTTTATAATGGAATGATGGAATACTGTGTTATCATATCCAATCCAAGATTTTTAACTGCTTACATAGATACTTTAAATTTCTGTACATTTGATTTGCAACTTGAAAATTCATCTCACAAAAGTTATGCTAGGCTTGAATGTTGAACGAGTTCTTTTACTGTCAAATAGTAGTTGCTCAAGAATAATGAGTCACAATTTATAGCACTGTAGCTCCTCTTTTGGTTAGTCAGATTGAAAATTTAGAATGCACATTGTGTGTATAGAATTATGTAGTTTATCTACTGCTACTTTTGGGACATGACATTGCAACCATCGAAACTCTTTTAAACTTCAAAGATGCCATGGTACTGTTTCTTTTTAATTTTTTGCTCATGTAAGTTGTTTCACAGTGATCTGTCATGTGTGGAAGTTGTTACAATGAGTGCCTTTAGGCTATCCAACTTTAACATTCTCTTCAACTGCAATTATCAATGTTTTGATGACTGTGTAAAGTAAAGTTAGCCTTAGGTTTGAAGCTTCATTGATTGAACATGTACCTAAAAATTTGGTCAAGTTCTTTGTGTGATTGCTAACTTGTGAGTGGAATTTGGCTTCTCCATTTTGCATATTACGGCAATCACTTCAGATCAGATACGTCCCTGCAAATTAATATCTTGCAAGGTCTAAATAACTAGCTGGTGGAAATGAATGAATTGCATCTATTCATCATCCCCTTCTTATAGATTTGGGAATGAACAATTTATGTTTCAAAGAAAAAGCATATAGAGTTTCTCATATTGATATATTTTTAATAATTATTGTGATAGAAGCTTTAAACACATTTAACATAGGAAATATGGAAGGCAGAGTTATGAAATCGAGAATGGATCCTCTCATATGTGTAATTTACACATTAGAGAGTAAAGTGTAATCTTTCATCCTAACACACCATAACACTTATTCTCTCATGTGTAAATTACACATGAGAGGATCCATTCCCAGTAAAATCATATTCGGAAGGAAGAGTGTTAAAAGTGCTTAACATCATTGAATTTGCAAGATGTTAAGTTGTTCTTTGATTCGTCTTAAGGATGCAGGAAGGAGTAGAGCAGTGGGAGGGGATCATGATTTTGGAGAATGGTTGCAGGGAGGACAACACAATAGCGAGTGTGAAGATTATAGTTTATGTTTGAAAGTCTGCATAACCTACAAGCAGTTAAGTTACAACGTCTCTATTGGCGAATAGACTTACAGGAAAAGGTATCTCCTACTTCTCAAAGTATCTCTACCCCCACAAATTGTTTGCAGTACCTAAATAAATTTTCGATTCTGTAGATTTTTAAAGTTTGAGTTTGTCGGGATAAAAACAGGCTATGGCAAACTCAAACAACTATGTCGAAACACAATGAGGGTGGGAGATTTTTATTTCTTAAAAATCTACAGAATTTATGAGATTTGTGGAAAACTGGGAATAGAGGTAAAATTTAAGGGGTATAGAGTTAAATAAAGTGTGTCGACACAAATTGTTCAGCTCCTGCTCCCGCATATATTTAACATAGATTTACAAATTTCATACATGATTTGGTACTTTACTTTGGTTAGCCTTTGGATTTATAGCTCAAGTATTGTGTCATAGAACTCTACGCGTTCAAAGGATAATAATAACATAACATACTATTGAAACATGGTAGTATTTAGTTAGTATCTCTTGAATTTCCCCAACAAATATATTTCATTCCCTTTATTTCTTGAACATAATATCATCACCTTCTCCCTTCATATATTACATGAAAATGACTGATATTGGTATCCTAACAACATGTTTATCAGACACCCAAGTGAGAGAGCCCTGAGCATAAGTATTGTTCCCTCTACTTTCCTTAGTTTGTGGTATAAAATCAACCGAATAACTAACTTTCTCGTTGACCTCGCTAAATGTTATTTCACTAGGATTAACACTCATACCCAAAGCCAAAGGGACTTCAAGTTCAACTCTATATGTAGAATTTGCCAACCCAACATTAGTCAAAGTTCTTGTATAAAACTGTGACTCTGATGCATATGTTGCTGATGCATGATGGTTGCAGGTTGGAATCACATATGGAGTAGTTTCCTATCATGTTGTGTCTGATGCAACATTTTTGCTAGCATCTTGTGATGTAAAGTGGTGTATTCATGAAGTGTATGGCCACCAATGTGGTCACTTGTCAGCTGCAATAAAACATGACATTGTATTCTTTTACTGTAATATTAATAAAAGGTGTGCAAAACATCGGATATGCCATGGCTTTAGAGGCAGAATTCAGTGTTGTTATGTACGCAATAGAAAAAGTTGCTGAGATGCGTTGGAATAACATGGATTGAAACAGATTCTTTGGTAGTGATAAAAGCTTTCAGTTCTGACTCGCTTGAGCCTTGGAGAATGCAGAATCGTTGGTACAATTGTAAGAAGTTAATTAGTCATATCAGATGCAAGTGCTCTCATATTAGGCGAGAAGGGAACCGTGTGGCTGATGCTATGGCAAGGAATGGATAGGGTCTGGCTATGCACTCATCTCAGTGATGGAGTGAGCCACCTTTGTTTTACCTTGGTTACAAAATGGCAGCTCTTGATTGTTTTAGGTTCTGTTTACATTTTGATTTGTCTTTTCTTCATACTAGTTGTATTTGGATTAGGTTTGCTCTTTTCTTTTTTACTTTTTTCATGTATTTCTATATCTTGTACTCGGTTCAGGCATCTCTTGCGATTTAATGCATTTTTTCGCTTGATCAAAAAAAGAATATAATGGTCTTAAAAAAGTCTGGAAAGGTTATGATAGAGAGAATTTATTGATAACTTAGATATAAGTTAAAAGTAACATGGTAAATGCATTACAATGAAATCAACACAATTCAAAAGTATATCATCGCTTTTATTATTACAATGTGAAAGGGATTCTAGATAGTTGGCCGACAATAAAGTAATGTTTTCATTGTCAAACATATTTACAAGATACTAGAACAATTTGATAAAAAATAAATTAATTAAAAGGTTGAGTGAATATGAGAGGTGCATCATTTGAAGTCTCACGCTTCTCTAGAACTTCATTCTCTTCAATCTCAGATTCATATTTGGGGTGAAAGTGCTCTATAAAAAGTTAGGTGAATGTGACCATAGCTAACAATCATTTTTCTCTGCCCTGTCTCCGCATGTGTTCTCTTCTTTAGCAAACTTCCATAAAGGTACTTTCCACCGACTGATTGCATATATTTTTTCTTTTTTTGGTATGCCAAACTTGTCCACAAGTCCCTGAATAATGGTGCAAGAAGATTTTAAACAACATTGCAATATAATTAAGCATTCCCAATCAAAGTTAGAGAAGTCCCTTTGAAACATGGAAAGAGGAATAAGACAGGTTATGTATTTGACTATTCAAGTAGGACAAGAAGTGGAATTCAACAAAAACTAGCAAAAGCATGCATTGACAGCATACTAACCATAAGTATGAGAGAGTTGTTGGTATATTGTAGTTGAATTATATACTTCCAAATAGAATTATAACCAAATGATTAAACATCATCAAATTTAATGAAATCACATGCTAGCATATACTATATGGAACTGCGACTCTGAATGAAAATAAAAAGTGAAGCAAACTCATAAATATGGACTGTGTAAATAATCTCAAAATGACAAGAAAAAGGAATGGACGGAGTATTTTTAATTTAACTGTTGACCATGATGACCTTCATATTTCATTCAAAGTTGTAAGAAAAAAATCATTTGATTTTCTGCTTTATGCTCTTTAGGAGAACTACACTGAGGTACCTCCTAGTATTGCATCTGTATGCAGCAGTGTTCATGAAGACTTTTGGAGGCCAACTGAATATTTAATTCCAATATCAACTCCTGATTTGTCCTCGAGATGATACTGCTGTGCCACAAGTTTTCCGAGACATCGGCTCTGGTTTAATGGTAGGATAGAACTTTTAAGTTTCAAGCATTGAGCAATGATACTATAGTTTTGATTCAAGAAAAGCCTGTTAATGTTGTTAAACATCCTTTGCCCATATATGCTACCATATACTATAAGGATGTTTAGACACTCACAATCATGTTATGCTGAATAAAAATTCAATGAATTGACCATATTTAGAAAAGCAAGTTAATCGAATGATAAGAATATGCAAATAGAATTTATTTTTTGAACTTAATAAATCCACAAACATGTTTAAATATGAACAACATTGCCAAACAAAAATCTTTTCGAGACTGCAAAATGCGTGATTGAATTTTTCAAAAAATAAAAAATTGTAGAACTAAAGAAACCAAGTAATTGAAGATGTGGTTAATTCACCTGTTTATAATGTCTCAGACCAAAACTTCCATAATCTTCTTTAAAGACGGTTCTCAAGTCGTAACGGCGGTTATTTATTGAGAGTCGCGTTCGCCTCGTTCACACGAACAAAAGAAAGTAGGATATTAGAGATATTTGATACCTTCAAGTGAAAAAAGAGAAAGAACTGATTGAGTTTTTTTTGTATTGAGGGAGAGAAGCAATAGAGTTATAGAGTTGGATGTTGCAAGAACGTGATGAAAATGCTGCACAAATGTAACAACCGAATTTATTTTGTTCTTTTCTTTTTTTTTATAATTTAAATAACACATTTTAAAAGTAAATGATGTGGCACAATACCATTGGATGACTGTGTAAACTGGCTTTACACATACAGTGCACCATAATTAAACTCCTAAAACAAATACTTATTTTGTAGTATTACAATATCAATTAATTTCTTTTTTAAAAACTTGTTATCTGATCTATTGACTGATTAATTATAAGGGTCTAATCTTACCGTCTATCGAAATTGACAGGTATAGCCGAACTTGTGACCTTAAGAGGATCGCACTCTAAGGTCTCAAATCAATACCACTAGCCAACCCAAATGGGTTAATATCAATTAAATATAAAATTTGACTTTCTTATAAGTATACAATCTAACTATTTATTATTTCTCAAAATTTGCTCTCAATTTTTTCAAACGATTGGTCTTTTGTCGGAGCTCATTACCATTTTAGTTCAGTCACTTGATTAACTTTCTCTTTCACATACAATTAATGAAGGGTAACTTATAAAGTAAGTTATACTATAAAATCAACAAAATTATCTAGTTTGTGTCTTTTATAAGTGTAGGACTGACGGAGTAATACATGATGTGTAATTTTTGTTTACTAATATATAATGTGTTTTAATTTGTGTAAAAAAAATGAAACAAAATTTACGCACTTCACATGCACATAAGTCACTAAGTAGTGAATTATTCTCATTGGTGTTTTTTTTCTTTCTCATTGGTGTTGTCTCCTTCCTTGCATTAGTAGTAAATTCTTTTCAATCCATCAATAGTAGTAATGTACTGTTTATGTGGGTAAGCTAAGCACATGAAATTAAGTACGTTTACGTGAATGACACAAATTCTTCTTCTTAGCTCTACTATTACATTTAGTAAAAAATAGGCTCTATTATTACATTGTTCAGTTAAAAAAAGCTCTATTCCATTAAGTTCAGGAACGTACTCCACGTTCACATTAATAAATTTAATTGGAGCATGTGTACATTAAGAAATTTTACTGAAAATATATGTACAGTTGAATTATACTTCGTGACAATTCATTTGGCAAGAGTTCACATCTTTATTCTTTTTTGTGATAAAGTCAATACAGCAACCCAAAAATTAAAACTCAAATTACATTATTTGCGTGTAGAACAACAAGACATTAATTGCATAGAGTATACTTGAAAGAAAGACAAATTTTACAATTTTTAGGAGATAACAATGTCGTTGATATCAATAGGATCAAGTCTGAAGTAAGGGATCAGTCCCTCACAACGCAGCAAATTTAGTGACAATACTAGTACTTAAATATGAAGAAAAAGAACACGATATCATTAATGGGAGAAAATGAAATTCAGAATACTGAAGTAAAATAAAAACCAAGTTACAGTGAATGATTCTCCTTGGAAAAAAAATTACAATGACTCTCATTTGTTGAATAAGTGTTTCTAAAAGAGTTGATGGGCCTTTTAGTCCAAATAGAAAAGCACACAATTCTAATTTTTAGGCATGTGTCATTTATTTATTTATTTTGGGGATGGGATTGTTATTAAAGTTTAAATACATGCTTGAAATTCTAGCTTCACAAATTCACAGTAAAATGGCATGCTTTACCTTCGTCTAACACTACAAAATCTAAACCAAACACATACTACATCTATTTCGGAAGCATATGATGCCCTTTTGCATAAATATCCATCTCACAATTCTACCAGACAAAAAACCAGGTCCGCGTCCATAATTTCAATGCATAGCTACCATGTCATAAGGGAATCATAATAAGTGTTGACAAGCATAATTTTATTTAGTTCTAGCATGTTATAGGGATTTATCTGTTGATTGCTTAAATGTAATGTCAGAATACAGAATCACAATGCCAGAAATCCTGGATATCAAGTCCAGGATACAGAGTTTAAGGATTGGCATGGAAATTAAGCAATGAAATCAACATTATTACACATATGAACTCATTCTTAGCATGTATATCTGCTCCACGCTTGGGTGTTGACGCATAAAATTAAAATACCGGTCTTGGAAGTTTATGGATTAACATCAAAGTGAAACCTAATATACATTCATAAACATATAAATTGAATACTTTTGTTGTCCTTTAAAGCCACAAACTGAGTTGGCAGAGTTGCCTAAAAGGTAAAAGCCACAATCTGAATAGTCAATCGGATCATTGACCTTGCAATCTCCTCCACCAGGTGGAAGTCTCAACTCCCTGTGACTTAAATCTCTGTGAAGCAGGCGGTGTAAGAACGTCAAGCATTGTTTCCTTCTCTCTTGGGGTCAATGGAACACCTCTGACAAGATTTAGAGCCATGATGTGAACATTAGTCTTTTGTTTATGCTTCTGGTAAGCCCACACTCCAACAGCTGCACCAGCAACTAAGAGCTATTCAAAAGCACATGTTTCTCAAATCAATACAAATATAAACTGCACTACAAAATAAATTACAAGTGAGAGTGAGAGTGCTTTCAATCCACCAGGAAAAATTTACCGGTGATAACCACAAAGCAGCTGTCTGCTTATCAAACTTGGGTTCATAGAATATGGACTCTCCAAAATCAGCTTCAAGCTTTGTGTAGATCTCCTTGTCACTTTTTCCAGAACGAATTTCATCACGGATTAACTGGAAAATTGTTCAAGTGTTTAGGGTTTACATAATACCAAAAAATCTCACTTTCAAACACCGTAATCAAAACTAGAACCAGCGGTTTGACCGGGAACTGGACCTATGCCCTGTCCATTCGGGACTGAAAACCACTATGCACTAAAACTTGGGAGAAAACGACAGTTGGGCTGGTTTCACAAGTTGGACCATTTTTTTTAATAAAAATTGAAAACAACATTTTGCATTTTGGGTGAAGTGACACTTGCGATTGGAGGCCTCAACTAACCCAATACATGACAATCTGATTTGAATTTCAATACAGTACACTTCAATTTATATCTCATTCTCCACCCTCTATATCTTAAATATTTCGATGTGGGATACCTCCATGTGGCTCAATCGCTTGATGTGCATATACAAATTTTAAAGAGTCACAGCCTGGTCAAGTGCATGCACCAGCAGTGTTCAAGTCTGTTAGAGACTTAAGAGTGAAATGACATCAGTGGATGATAGAAAAGATGAGTATGCTTATCAATTTGTAGTGAAGATTGGCAGTCATGTGTCAAAGGGTTTCTAACAGTTACAGCTCTTGCTTCTTCTACCATGTTCTCATCCGATCGCTTTGATGAACAACTTTTCAAGGTATTGTTGTCTGTAGCTCTTGACTATTGTAATTTTTGTAGTATGCTGCTCCTAGGATTTGTTCTATGCTTTTGTGTTCCTTTTCCCAGTTTTATATGAATGCCAACATAAATTATTTTTTATATGTGGGTGGTGTTGGTGTGGTAACGTACTTTTTGTTCTGGGTTTACTTTTCCTTGATTTTTTTATTCCCTTCTCAGTTTTTGTTCTCTATTCCTAAAATTTTGTTTTACAGTCCTCAGACATATATATATATATA
>Ga0315915_1008346_pt1 | contig 12126 bp, 7 predicted proteins | sample MpolbnodulesMG_FD_207738 | JGI IMG/M metagenome (GOLD analysis project Ga0315915, IMG submission 207738) | Medicago polymorpha root nodule microbial communities from Los Angeles, California, United States - branched nodules | ecosystem: Host-associated > Plants > Roots > Nodule | place: USA... | reverse complement strand
ATGCTTCAATTGGAATTTTAGTGGATATATATGATTACCTGTTGCAATGTATTCTGGAGCAGCATAACCATAAGTCCCCATGACCCTGGTAGTTACATGTGATTGTCCCCCAGAAGGCCCCAATTTAGCTAATCCAAAATCTGAGATTTTTGCATTGTAACTCTGCAAGATACAAGATGTGTTATCAAAATGATCTGTGGAATTTCACATTGCAAAGTATCGATTTGTTACTTCAAAAGATATGCATTCATGACATCAAATAGTTCTAGGGGATGTAAGGTTGGCTTGATGGCTGAAGTTTGAGAATTAAGGAATGGAGTGATAAGGGTGGTCTCAAATTCGATTCTCACCTTTAACAAATATTGAAAAATCAACAATTAACATACGAACATTGGTTGTTTAAAAAAACATCAAATAGTTTTGTTTGGATATACATTTTATTTAGGTGTTTATAGCATAATCACTTATCACATAAGTTTCTATGTACAATTTTTTTTTATGACAAGATAAATGAAGTCAAACTATTTTCATATAAACTATAAGCTAGTTTTGTAACTATTCCTTATAACTTATATTTGGTGTTAACGGTCTCCGGTAATCCAAAGTTCGGCCGGGAGGTAAAGTGTACAAAACTTATGAAAATAAGTTGTATGGACAAAAATAACTGACCCCATCAAGGAGTATATTTGAAGCCTTAAAATCTCTGTATATGACTTGCTGTGCTGAATCATGCAAGAAAGCCAAACCACGAGCTGCACCAATAGCTATTTTGATTCTTGTGTTCCAAGAAAGTGGTTCAATGTTAGGATTTCCTGAAAAAGAACACAACAGATAAACCAAATTATACTCAAAACCAAGACCAGGAAAATTCTCATTTTAATTAACTGTCTTTAGTACAACATGACATACTTCTGAAGAGATGATTCTCCAGACTTCCTTTTGGCATGAAATCGTACACAAGAAGAAGCTCGTCATCGTCCCAACAGTAACCTAATAGCTTCACCAAGTTTGGGTGAGAAAGCCTTCCTAAGAAGTTAACTTCTGACTGCATTGTTCAATCAACACAAAAATAATGATAAGAATCTTAATCAATCATAATCGTCAAATCATTACCTAGTGTTTAACTTCAATCATAATTACTTCTAAAGTCGCCTATATGATTGGTTGTAATTCGTTAACCGTATAAGTTTTTTTACATTGGCCGTGTATCAAAATTAAACAATGTAGTTAATACTTGTAACATTTTTTGGAAAAACATTTGTAAGATTGACATATAAAAGCACATGCAATATGGAAAGAAAAAATTCACTACATCATAGCATGATACTGATATAAAATTTCATCTGAATTTTCTTGCATTTTATTTAACATTAAAATTTATATCATTTCTGGCTCACATGTGCTCAAAGCAAACACTGTTATTTGCTCCTTTCCACAAGCAATTTTGTAAGTTAGGGTACTTTCCCACGTGTGTACTAACAATAACTTCAAATATAGTCCACTTTGCCAAATGTGAATGCAATGTATAATAAATGTACATTATACTCATTCAAACATAGACACAGGGATTGTTTTCTCTTATTCAAAGATAAAGTCAAGGAGAGTTATCACAAGTCACACAACAGCCAAAATGGATCAAAGATTATGAAAGTGAAAGGTAAACACCCGTTTAGAATAATCTATATCTTGAGTCAACAATTCAATAGTTTGGAAACTAAGGCAACAATGTACTATTTTTCAATATTTTAATAATCCTTGACTCAAGGATAATTAATGGATGGAAGAAGGACAGGTCATTTAGTGGGGCCCTCATACAATTTCCTTCTGCATTCCTATTCCAATTTCATGACCATCTTCCAAACTCTTGATTTGGAATTAAATGTACGTTCATATTGAATATAGTAAAATATACTCTACATGGCAACATCATGTTCATATAGCTATATTAATTAATGACAACCCTAGTAATCATTATCAACCAATACTAATTCAATTAGAAATGAAAACACACTCTTCAACGTATGTTTTTTTTACCACTTCAACATTTTCAACCACAAATAAAAGAACAAAATAAGAGTGAAATAAATTTAGTCCATAAAATTGTAAATTGGCGTTAATTTAATCCATAAAACTAATGAAATTTGGAAATGGTTTCCAAATTAAAAATTATCAATCACATTTTAGGCAGACAATTTCAAAGAGTAAACTTACTATCAACGATTGACATATATGGTTAGACATTCTGCTTAGATCCGTCATAAGTTAGTGTTTCTCTTTCACCTTATATTAGGAAGTGTCTCCCTTGATCTAAGTCTAAATTTTTATTTTGTAAAAGAACTAAATTGATCAAATGTTTCTAATTTAAAATACTACTATAAAATATCAATCATTTCACAAACTATAAATTGATAAATTCAAAATCTAAAACTGTATACACTAAATTAGTAATTCAACCAGTAAAAAACCTTAGAGTTGAAATTAAACTCACCTGCCATTCTTGAAAACCTTGAGTACTTTCAGAATTCAATTTTTTGATAGCAACAACCATTCCAGAACCAGCTTTACAAGGACAAAGTGTTTTCTCATCTAACCAACCTTTATAAACTTTTCCAAAACCACCTTCACCAAGTAATGTATCAGATTTGAAGCTTTTTGTAGCAGCTTTCAATTCAATAAAAGCAAAAACCTTCAAATTTGGTCTTTCAAGAATTTGACCATTTGGTGAAGGAAAAGTAAGATACCCTCCTTCAGTAGTATCATCAATGCTTCCACTTGCTACTTCAGAGAATTGGCTTCTTCCAGCACTGCTTGTAGTTGCTGAGAATCCAACAGTGCTTGTTGAACCTGAAAACAGAGAAAACAGAGGAAACAGAGGAAAGTGTTATTTTCAAAAACTTTTGATGGAAAATGGAATGACCCATGTTGTGATTTGGAGTGGAAATGAAAATTTGTGAAGATGGGTGATTGAGAAAATGGAAAAGTTGAAGACTTGCCTGAAGAAAGAGGTCTGTTGAAGGAAGAAGATTGAGGGGGTGCAGAGGAGGGGTGGAGAAGGGAAAAACAGAGACCCATGTGAAGTTCTCTCTGTTTCTCTTTGCAATTGTCCAATGAATTTGGACAAGGAGAGAAGTATAATGGGTTTTGTTGATGTTGAAAATGGTGTTAGAGAGAGAGAGGACTTCAGAGACTTTCTATTAGAGAGAGAGAGAGAGAGAGAGAGAGAGAGAGAGAGAGAGAGAGAGAAGTGTCTTTGTCCGTTCTGTTATGATAATTTCTATTTGAATCTAATCAAAAAAATGATATTTCTATTTGTGTGGTCAACAAGCTTGATTAGCCCCTTACTTGTATTTATACTTTCTTAGCAAATCAACTGTTGACAAATTCTGTACTTGTATTTATACGTTCTTAGCAAATCAACTGTTGACAAATTCAAACTTTTGGTTAATTTCTTTCTTAACCCTTCGATTTGTTGGGTAAAATGATTGGGACAAAGATAGTCGTATTAGACTACGAGCAAATACACAAGTGAATTAGATATTAAATATTTATTTAAAATCTTAAAACATTAAGTATATGAATATCGTGATTTATATGTTGTTCAACATGTATTTTCTATTAAAGGTGGACTTCTAATTCACATTTGACATATCATCAATCTCCCTTTCAAGTATGAATTCATTCATTCATATGTGTATGCAACCCCTCAAGCATAAGTTTTCTTCCGCATACACGTGCACCATCGTTGGCACTCCTCTCAAATCACCAGTTTTGATAACACTATTAAGTTATAAGGAAGGAGAGATAAGATATCATCATGTTGCTCTTTTTGATCAATGAAGAAGTAGAATTGAACATCACATCTTCACCAAAAATATTAAGGTATTAGATACATGGATCCCCTAACTTATATGATGTCAAACATTCATTTTTTCTCCCATGTGGAACTCTTACTCTCACTTGATATATCAACATTATACCACTCTAGGGTTTTGAGGGGGCTCATGGATCATCATATTGGCCATAAAAGCAAACACACAAGAGAGTTGGACATCCCTTGTTCACTTGAAACCTAAAAGCATTAGGTAAAAACAAACACCCATGTAGAGTTCTTTTTGTTTCTTTTTTGTTGGATTTTCACATTTATATATTGTTCAATATTCACTTTTTAAGTAAGGTGAGACTTTTGCATTACCCACACTTGACACACAAGCACAATTCTCATAATTTTTTTTTTTTTATAATTCTGAATTAAGTCGGAATATTGTTGGAGTCAAGTTGGTCCAATAACAATAGAATAAAGAGTTGTAACTTGTAATTTTGATCCTTAAAAAACGTGGAGTTAGTATTAGTCCCTAAGAAAGAAAACAAGCATTTTCAGCCCCTTCAACCAATAAACATAGCCATGTTAATTATTGTGTAAAAAAATCCAATAGATTTCTTCTCGTTTTTAAACAGTAATCGACTTTTGTCATTGTGAGCTTAACTCAATTGGTAGTATGTAAGGTCTGTGGTTCAAACCCCGACCATCAAAAAACAAATCGTGATCAACTTTTGTGGCGCTCCAACAAAAAAAAATTGCCCCAAAAACGATATTTAGGTCTTTACAATCATTATTGTTGGTGACAATTTGCTCCAAAAGAATTTTATAATTCAAAAATAAGTAAATTTGAATATCGCTCATTCCTCCTTTCCACTTTCTTATTTCTTCATAAAACAATTAAAATTACAATTTGTTGATTTCTAACTTTAAGAGACCAATTCCTCAAAAAAAAAAAAACTTAAGAGACCAAATTGATGTCTTCATTTTTTATCGGGAACCAAATTAATACTTTCACTTTTTGTGGAGGATTAAAAATAATTTTTTTGCAATATGTAAAATACTTACAATCCTAAATTTTTTGCAATTACCTTCTTTTGACTACAATCTTATGTTAGTGTGCAATTAAATTTGTCAAAGGCAGCTAGTGCAGACATGTCAAATGCAGCACTCAACTCATTATTTCTTTTTATTTATAACCCAGCTCAACTCATTACTTATACTTTGTCTGTTCTGTTATGATAATTTCTATTTATGTGGTCAACAAGCTTGTTTGGCTCCTTACTTGTATTATACTTTCGTAGCAAATCAAATGTTGACAAATTCAAACTTTTGGTTAAATTTGTTTAATTTCTTTCTTAACCTTTCCATTTGTTGGATCATGATGGAGACAGAGATACATTGTACTAAGAACAAATACACAAGTGAATTACACATTAAATTTTTATTCAAAATCTTAAAATATTAGGTGTATGTATCTCTTTATTTATATGGTGCTCAACATTCATTTTTCGATCGAACGTGAGACCTCTATTTCACATTTGACACATCATCAATCTCTTTCAAGTATGAGTTCATCCTTTCATTATTATATGCAATCCCTCAAGCACAAGTTTTATTCCACATGCACTTTCAGTTGCACCGCTGTTGGCACTCATTTTAAGTCGTTAGCTCTTATTGCAATGTTGTGTCGTAAGGAAAGTATGGAAATCATCAAGTTGTACTTTTTAAGCAACCAACAAGTGGAATTGAACACCACATCTTCATCCAAAATATTAAGATATTAGACATATAGATCTCTTGACTTGCTTGATGTTTAACATTCACTTTTACTTCAATGTGGAACTCTTACTCTTACATGAAATACCAACATTAGACCACTCTAGAGTCTTGAAGGGACTTAGGAATCATGACATTGCCCTAAAAGCAACCTCATAAGTGGTTTGAACATTACATCTTCACTTAAATTATGAAGACATTAAGTATATAAATCATCTCATTTATATATTGTTCAACATCCACCTTTCAATCAATGTGCGGCCTTTTCATTATCTACACTTAATACCCCAACATCATTGAGATTTATGGTAATTTAGAATTGGGTCGGGATGTTGTTGGAGTCAAGTTGTCCAATTGCAATTGAGTGATGACCTATAATGTTGGTCCCTTAAAAACCGTGGAGTCTTGTATTAGTCCTGAAGAAAAAGAAAAAAAACAATTTCTAGCCCCTTCCACAAATTAACATAGCAATGTTAGTCCTTCTGTAATAAAATAAAAAGAGTTTTTTTCTCATTTTCAAATCGTGATTTCATGGTGCTCCACCGTCATACAATAGTCCACGTGTATCATATACGAAAATCAAAGATATTTTAGGTCTCTACAACAATTATATTTTTTAGGAAAATTTGCCCCCAAAAGAATTTTGTTGTTCAAATATCAGTAAATTTGAATATTGCTCCTTCCTTTCCACTTTCTTATTTCTTCATAAAATAATAAAAAAAAATGTTTATTTCTAACATTAAGAGACCAAATTGAATTTTTTTGAGAGAAAGAGACCAAATTGATATTTTAATTTTTTTATCGGGAACTAAATTGATACTACCACTTTTTGTGGAGGATTAAAAATAAATTTTTTGTAATATGTAATACACTTACAATCGTAAATTCTTTCCAATTACCTTCTTTTGACTACAATCTTATGTCAGTGTTCAATTAAATTTGTCAAAGGCAGCTAATGCACTAGGACATGTCAAATGCAGCACTCAACTCATTATTTCTTTTTATTCAACACCCACCTCAACTCATTACTTAATTAATGCTCAACTAATTAAATAATTGTTGTGTAGAAGTTTTGCATTTTAGACTTCATACTACCGCAAAAAAGGGAAAACGGACATATAGAAAATTCTTTTCAAAAATTGCAACACCAATTGGAGGCTGATGCCTAGGTTTTATTTTCAACCACAATTATTAATAACATATGATCCACGTTGTCTGTACATAATCTTCTCCAAATCATTACAAACTTAAGTATCAAGTCTAGAAGCATTATTAAATAAGGAAGAATGTGGAAAAAGAGAGAACAAGAAAGATTAAGATATATGTGAAGATTCAGTAGGTTGCCATGATAGCTGTTGAATTCTAATATGTAGTATGATAAGATAAATTAAAAAAGACTAGTTTGACAATTAGAACTTAGAAGTATAGCTGTATGGGTTTCGGTATCAAACCACCATATTTATGCATGTGTTTGAATTTCAATGTAGTACAAAAAGAAGGTAATGTTCTTCTTTTTTTTTTTATGGATTTTCAATCTAAGGTATGATTTTATAACATTTTTTTTATCGTTTAGGATATTTGTTTATAATCAAAAAGTTACATTATAAATGAGTGATCTCCAAATTTGACCTCTCTAATATTTGGAGGTAATTTTCGTATTGTTTTATTAAAACAAATTCCTAGAAGTATTAGGATTAATTTATCATTGTCAGGTACGGTGAAATACTATAAGTCTTTATTTTACCATCAATAAATACAATGAATGTTTATTTTTTCTTCAAGTGGCTAAAAAATTTAGGCTGTTAACTAAAAATGTGAGTGATTTCAATCACTGTAAAAATAAAATAGGACTAAAGTTGAACAAAATTTTTACAACGGCTAAAAATGTATTTAATCTAAAAACATTGAAGAATAAAAACTATTTGAACCATTGAATTTTCTTTTTGGGTACAATGAACCATTGAATTTTTATTATTTGACTAAATGGACTATTTAAGGGAGGACTAGTGAAATATAACATATAGTATACTAAAATTTAACATTACGAAACAACGATAGTCGGTTATTTTAAAATAAATAAAATAGTAAAATATAAATTAAATTAAACTAATAAGTATTATTAGTTGTGAAACCCCAATACTTCAAAATGGATGGTGTATCGTATCCCCTGCGTATCCTGCACCGATACCTGTCTGATACTTCCCGATACGTATCAGGAGAGTATCCGAAGATTAAATTTTATTTTTTAAAAAAATAATTATCCGATACTTCCCGATACTTATCAAGAGAGTATTTGATAATTATCCTGCACCGATATTTTCCAATTAATGTTGACTAAACTAACTTAACTTCTGAGTACTTATGTGTTCTTTTTTGGATCGATATAGTATAACACTAACAATGTTCATTTTGGATATAGTATAGCACTGATGGTGTTTTTTTTGGGATATATTGTGTATGTAATTAACTAATCATCACTCTCTTAATCGTCGATATTATTTATATTTATGTTGATGTGCTACGAGCCTATGACTGGTTTCTTTTGTATGTTAATATAGTTGCATATTAAAAAAATGGTTATAATTATATTGTACATTTAATTATATAATTTTTTTATTAACGTATCCCAGCCGTATCGTATCTTATTTTTGAAATTTTTCCGTATCGACGTATCGGTGCAGTATCGTATCCGTATTGTATCTCGTATCTGGGCTTCACAGATTATTAGATATAATTAAATAAATAATATATAGTAATGTAATATAGTGTTGTAATAAAAAAATTGTATTTTTTAAGGGTTAATGTTAATAGTTAATCGTTAGATTAATATTTAATCTTTTGTCTTAGTCACGAGTTTGAACTCAGAGCCTCCAACTTCTTAAAAGTGAGTCGATCCTTAAAAGCCATGATGGACGCCACTCTCTAAAGGTAGAAACTAGAAACTTGCTTTGGTGTGCAAGCAGGTAATTCTAAAACGGTTGATCACTTGATTAAACTTGATAGTGCAAAAGAGAGGTTGCAACTCTTTAAGGCAGATCTTTTGGAAGAAGGTTCTTTGACTCTGTTGTTGAAGGTTGTGATGGTGTCTTCCATACTGCTTCACCTGTTTGTTTTGTCGTAAATGACCCACAAGTTCATTCCACGCTATTGTGTATAAATCGTTGAATTTGGCGTGCTTGTTATTAGGTTTTTGTTCTAGACCGGCGAGATGGTCAATCTTATGATGGCACGTGGACTAACATACACCGCTTTAAGGCTCAACGCCTGAAGGAGCACGCCTTATGCAAACAGACCCAAAGAGTGTTAATCATCGCTGTGTTTTGATCTTTACATAGTTTTCTATTAAAAGCTTGATTCTTTTTGTCTTGGATTACAAAGTTGCGACAAAAACATTCAATGTAATACAAGTTCGAGATCAACGGACCTTGGGACAAGGCTAAGCATTGTTTTGAGATTAGAGACTGAAATCAGAACATGGTTGTTGAGAAATTGGAGTGCCTTATGTTTTGGTGGCAGCATAATATACTTACTACTTGTCTAGTGTAAGGAACAAGTTGATGAGAAGGTCCTTGCTTTTCAAGTTAGAGGAGGGTTAGAAAATGGTGTTTGTACTCATGCTTGTAATGAAGGTTTCAAACTCTTTAGGTACTTTTGAGTGAGCATCTGTGTTTTTTTTCTGCCTTATATATACTTTCAAAGTGTATAAGGGGGTAAAAAGAAAGAAAAAAAATCAAAAAATCCGGAAAAGTCTTGACTAAAAGCTCATTGAGATATAGTTTCCCACTGATCATAGCATTTAACACAAGAAATCAATTCATTCAGCTCATTGCTAAACCATTTAGCAGAAAGACAAGAATGGAATTGCCTTTAGCACCAAGTAATCTAGTTTCAACCTCTTCTTTTTCCTCCTCCAATTCATGTTGACCTTGATCATCTTGTGGCATCAGCACCTTCATTACAAGTGTTGAAAAAGCTGGCCAACCTTTCTAAAACCGATTGCAAGCCTGTAATTTTGTCCAGCGGTTCTCCGTCTCCTTTATAACCATCATCTCCTTCAAAGCTTAAATTAACACCACATTTTTTCAACTCCAACCTCTCGTCAAAAGGAGGATTTCTCATTGCCACACAAACTGTATCAGCATCTTTTAAAACAGATACCAATGGATGGTAATTATGGAATCTTTGCGCACTCCACCTATGTATATAGTTGAACTAGAAATAAATTCTCCTAGTTTGAGAACCTTTACTAGAACATCAACCACAGCAGACATTTGATTTTTCATATTGTTTTGGTTAATTGAAAAAATAACACCTACAGCTACACTTGTTAGCTCAAGATTTTTGCGCTTGGAAAAGCTTACCATTTCTCTTGATAACCATTCGATTTGTTATATCTTGATCCTTACGAGAGAGATTGCTTCTATGGCTGGTTCCGTATTCTTTAGCTTCGACGATTGGTTGATGAGATTTGGATGATGATGCCTCCACCATCATCACAGATGATGCTGCTAGTCACAGTTCTATCTTTCTCCCTTTTTCTCTTCAAAAGAAAAAGGAGATGTTGTGTGTTGTTGATTGAATGGTAACTATTGTTTTGTACTATGTCTCACACCTTGGGCCTTAATTAAGAGTATATATTAATCCTTATCTTGTCAAGCTTCATTAGAATAGGAGGTACCAGTAGCAGAGGGGAGAATTCATGATGAATTATAGCAAATATTATTTCGAAAAAGCCATAAGTGCAACCACAAGGTTGTTATTTGAAGATCGATTCATGAACGGAAATTATTTGTTATTTGAAGAGTTAATAACTTAATATGGTTGGTGTGTATGAATTACAAGAACAATGAATTCATATGGAGAGTGACACCTAAGATTTAGAGTGATATATTCACCTATTGGTAGGGAACATTCTTTGACTAAGCAGAAACCCTCTACTCCTTTCGCTCACAACTCCGTTATGGTTTTTGTGCACTAACATTAATCGTTTTAAACTCTGATTCACAGTCCTTGTGAGCTCCTTCACCTGTCTATCAAGTTTCAACTGTCACTTCTATCCATCTTTGCTTCAATCTGAAAATTGAAAAGAAATAACAAAAAATGAAATCACAAATGTATAGAAGAAGACATGATTTGAAAGCAAAGCCTAAATAGCATAAGATCAAAGATGTTGTGCATATATGATATATTATGACATTGAAGATGGTTTCCACTAACCCACTCAGTCAGGAAACATGTGTTTCAACAAATGCACCGGTTGTTTTCTTTCCATTCACCGGAAGTGTGTCTGCAAACGTTCAAATGTTTCCTAACTCTCCTCCAATCACTTCTTCTGTTATTGAAAGATTCATCTTCGTTATTAATATTGAGAATATCCTCATTGTTATCATCATCCTCCTCGTCTCGGATGGCTGTAGTTGGAAATTCATCTGATACTGACGTTCTTTATAGAGACAAGAGGTTTTCATTATAGTGAAGCAAGTTAATCTGGCGGATTACTTTATTCTAGAAGCTCCCGCAGAGAAGAATATCAGCTTCATCAAACACCTGCCGATTAGCACCCCATATAGAAGAATAGAAACAAAATCAGTTACTCCCTACGTCCCAAATTATAAGATACTTTAGGGACTAAATTGATAGATTTCATATACTTTAAAACTAATTATATTTATATAATTTAGAGACTAAATTCGAAAGTGAGTGATAGTTTAGGGACTGAATTGATGTTTATTTCTTTTTAAAATATTGAGTTCGTCTGATATTCACATGAGTAATTTGGAGAATATAAATATTGATATCTTCAAGGATACTGAAGAGCACATTGACACCATTGGGAGCAAACTAAAAGACATAGTTATGCAAACCGTGGAAATGAAGCCCATATGAGATGACAGGGGTTTCTCCCACTATGTCGGTTTGTTCAAGTGGAGAACTACCTATGGTAAATGGAGGGATTTCAAATGCATAAAATTTATAAGTACGGCCAATGAAGTTTATGTGCCGATATGACTAGACAACACTAAACCCAACTCGGCCATTCACAAGATAGATTCGCCATTCATAACTCAGCAGTTAGCACAAAAAGCATATTAAGTTCAAACTCAATGGACAAGAGGGACCAAATTCTCTTGTTGAAGCAGATTCAGCTCGGTAGAGCTAGGGTTCAGCTCATCAAAGTTGGCTTCATTCTCCTTGTTGCCCTTGGAAAGTTGCAATGATAGGTTTTTTCATATTTTTGGGCTCATGACTTTGTTTATGTTGGGAGCAAGAGAGTTGAGACTCACAAGTGGAAAAGGTGTAGCGTTCATTGAATATTGGAACTTTATTTGTGTCAATGTTTATCAACATATTTTGGCAGTCAAATTGATATCCAATCCCCCCTTTTCTGGTTGTTTTGAAACTGGTTTTAGTTTTATATATATTATCTGAACCGTTGAAATTGTTTTCGCCACGTGTCACACATCGAGGAACCAAACTGGAGAACTAAAAACATATCCACACGCACGCCCCTACCAGTTACATCGATCTGG
>Ga0315915_1008343_pt1 | contig 12128 bp, 8 predicted proteins | sample MpolbnodulesMG_FD_207738 | JGI IMG/M metagenome (GOLD analysis project Ga0315915, IMG submission 207738) | Medicago polymorpha root nodule microbial communities from Los Angeles, California, United States - branched nodules | ecosystem: Host-associated > Plants > Roots > Nodule | place: USA... | reverse complement strand
TTACACTTGCTCATTCCTTTTTTCCAAAACCCTCCCCTCCCTTCCCCTCCAAACTCACAAACAAAGCCTAAAGGTTTTTATCAGAACACACTACAAACATACCCAAACAAACCTCCAGCAAAATTATTCTTCACCTTTACTATCAAATCGAACTCCCTCTACACCTTTCTTCAATACCTATGTAGCACCGACAGTTCAGATTGAAGGTGTGTCCTACATCGACATGACACTTGTAATTACAAACAATCACTTTTATTTTCTAAAATTATTACCAATGTCTACATGTCAGTGTCAGTGTTGTGTTTGCATTTGTGGTTTAGAGCTGAATACCTCCTTCACATCCTCTTCCTACTTTGGAAACAGCAGTACAAAGCACAAATTTTACCCAAAAAAAAGACAGAAAGAAGAAACAAAACCAAATTTCATCTCTAGGAATGCATTGTTGAGCACTCCGGTCTCAAATATAAGCAAAAGAAAGTCAACGAAGCTACATCTACTTTGCTTGACTCTTTTTTGCTTATATTCGAGACCCAGGATCAAAAGTTCAACCAAGCTATAGAGAACAATATATTTCATTCGAAAAAATTATTACTACAACTACAACAATCTATGAAGCACAAACACTAACACTGGTAGCGACGCTGTCACGTCAACACGGTTAATAATTGGAGAAAATGACATAACTGAACATGATCACATCACATGTGTTGAATCGTTGTCGGACACCACACACACATGTTGATGTACATAGGCATGCCTTTGATTAGAAGTGTATGTGCTTTAGCAACAAACAAAACAACAGACATAGTGTGCACACATTACAAACAAATAATCCAAAAACAAGTAAAAATTTCACCCAACTCAAAACACAAAACATAAAATTCCTTAACTTATGAAGCAATATTAACACATGGGCCAAACTGAAAACAAGACCGAATGAATTAATTGAATGTATCAGGGACACACGTCAGACTCCAGACACACCTTCCATCAAAAGTATTGGTGCTACATAACAAACAAATAACCAAGAAACAAGTAAAAATTCCACCAAACTCAAAACACGACACATAAACCCTCAACTTATGAAGCAATATTAAAACATGGGCCAAACTGAAAACAAGAGCAAATGTAAAAAAGACAAGAACTTTGAATTAAGAAAGAACAAACCTGTGTTGGGGTGATCCATAGTTAGCAAAAAAACCTAAAGAAGAGAGAGAAGAACGAAAGGGTCTCGAAGAAGAAGAAAAAGAGAAACAAGAGGGGCAATAGTAAGTTGACCTAAAAGCGGTACTCTGAGAAGTGACCCGCATGGTTGAAAACAAACCCAATAATCTCCCCAGCTTTGTAGTATGAGAAAGGTTCCGTTTTTGGTTGAAGTAGTGGCGAAAAGGGTGAATGGGAAAACGCGCTTATTTACATAAGCTGGTTTGGGAGTGAAGCATTGGTGCCATGAAAGTGATTATTTGGAGTTGAAGTTGAAGAGAGACAGAAAAACCATAAACCCTGTTTCGTTTGTGCAGCTTTGAATTGAATATTCTTGTGCTAAGTACAAAGGTGAGTGAGAGAGAGTGAAACTGCGGTAAAAGTGAGTGAACACGGAAAGGGCAAAGTATTTTTTATTTTTTTTAATGGAAAAAATATTTGACTTTTTCTAATAGATACACCCAAAATAACAAAATTACCCTTTCAAAAAATTTGATTTTCAAAAAGCTTCTTCCTTCTTTCTTGGTTACACCCTAAAGTTCCTCTTTCTTAAACTCAGTTTAAATATGTCATGTAAATTTAGTTTAAATAGGTTATGTAAACTAAGTGTACATACTTAAACTCAGTTTAAGTATGTCATGTAAACTGAGTTTAAGTGTACATATCAACCTTGTTTAATGATTCTATGTAATCTTATTTTAAGTATGTACATGTAAACTCTATGTAATCTTACATGAACCTACTGTTAGCCTGTATTTTTTACAAGCTATAATAAATGTGGTCAATGAAGTTTGACCTAGATTTCGAAGAGAATGAAGGAAGCTCGAGTCTCAAGTTCGACTGTCGAAGGGAAATCCAGAAGATGTGCTGATCGAGAGGATGGTTCGACAGAGCGAAGAAGATGTCGAAGGAAGATTGGCATCGAAAGGAGGAGCTAAGTGGTTTCTCGTCGAAGAGGCGTTATTTGAAATTCAAATGCGTTTATAGCAGTTTTTAGCAGTTACGTTTTGAACGTGTCTGTAGGCAGTTGCTTAGTATAAGTAGCATTTTCTTCTATGGAAAACGGGTCACAATTAGCATACACACAAAACTTACACACTCAAACTATCCGCGCTTCAAGAGCAACGAGTAAACAAGTTGCAAATGTATGAATATGTGTACCACTTTACTTTCATTTTAATGCAATTCTAGTTTGTCTTGTTAGTCACTTTTAGAATCCTTTTTTCCTTTTAATCTTTACTTTTAAGCCTTAGCATCGTTCCCTTGAAGATAATCTCGACAAGTCTTACCCTATGTTTGGATTTCGACGGCTATATTCATAGTTCGCTACAACAGTCACCATTTTTAAGAAAACAATCAAGCACAAAAGGTCTTGAGATTTGTTGGTTGATCTCGCTCGCCCTTGTCTTAAATCAGTTCAGTAGTTTACCAAAATCCAGGGTAAACAAATTGGCACGCCTGTTGGGACAGTTTGTGCTTTTGTTCCAATTCCGGTGATTTTTGTTGTGTATGTTCTTGAAGAGTAGAAAGAAACTTCCAGAAATGGTACGTTCTACTCGCAGTAATGATCCACCTTCAAGCCCAACAAGGGCATCTATGGAGAATACATCATTAAATGTAAATTCACAACAGTCCACAAACGACGTCGTCTCATGGCGCAAACGTTGATGAAATAGTGGGGGCAACAGTTCCCGCTCATATATCATCAACTGTTCTCGTTACAACTTCGATGGTTGCAGCGGTTACACAATCTAAGCTAATTTTGGTAATCCGTTAGTTCAAAATCCATGGTCCTTTGATCCGTCAAATCTTAGGAACCAACCATATGAAATGCATCCATCCTTTATGATGGGTCTTCATAATAATCCACCTAATGTTTCAGAGAATTTGAATACGGTTCACCCTCAGTTCTATTATCCTAGACCAAGTGTTCCCAGTTCAAATCCTCAACAAACATTGACCAATGCTTCCTTGGCCGCTTTAAGGCAACAAATGGAAGATTGTAACCATAAAATGGTCAATATGTTGACCCAACAAATTGGGACAGTGTTTAACCATTTAATTAGGGACACCCATAAAAGTTATTTGACACTTTCAGACCAAATGGGGCGAATTGCTGACTTCTTGAGCGCTCCTCTAAGGCGAAATGTGCAAATACCTCAAGTTCAAAATCTTAGGCTTGTTTAAGTACCTATAAATAGGCCTAACGATGGAAATCTTGTCAATTCGGTACCCCAACTTGTGGTCGAACCACCAGTGTCAGGGGTGCAGGAAAGAGTTCCAATCTTGGTTCGAAGGAACCAAGATCCTGATCAAATAGTTAGGTAAGCCCAACAAATTAATTTGGAGGGTCAAAATAATATTGCCAACGTAGTGGAAATCCCTTTGACTCAAAACGGTTTCAATTTGGGTTTGCATAGACCTAATATTGTGTCACCTTTATCTGAGTATGTGGCAATGGAGGAATTACCCATGGGATGGAAAATTCCTAAATTCACCAAATTTGGTTGAGAGACTAATGAATCAACTATCGAACATATTGCTCGTTACTTGACAGAGGCAGGGGACATAGCAAATAATGAGAACTTGAGGATGAAATATTTTCCAAGTTCATTGACAAAGAATGCCTTTACTTGGTATACAATATTGCTTCCAAGGTCTATTTTTACTTGGAGTCAATTAGAAAAGGCTTTCCATGAACAATTCTACATGGGGCAATCTAAGATTAGTCTCAAAGGCAAGTGTTCGACGTAAAACAACAAAATCTATCGATGATTACTTGAATAGGTTTAGACTTCTCAAAGCTAGGTGTTTTACCCAAGTGCCTGAACATGAATTAGTCGAGATGGCTGCTGGTGGTCTAGACTATTCTATTCGAAATAAATTAGATACGTAGTATCTAAGAGATATGGCTCAGCTAGCATATAGAGTCTGACAAGTCGAAAGAATTAAAACTGAAAAAGCAAGGGCTGGCAAGTATGGTGGTAAAAAAGAGAAAGTTGCTTATGTCGATACTAATGACAATAATCAAGATCTCAGCATTGATTGGAGTTCTGTTGAAGAAAGCGAAATTAATATCACTGAATTGCAACCAGGACCTCCATTCGTATGTAAAATGTTGAGACCTTCGAATGGAAAGAATCCTGAAGAACCAAAAAATGATCGATTCTTGTCCAAAACTTACACATTTGATGTTACCAAATGTGATGAGATTTTTGATCTTTTGGTCAATGAAGGCATAATGATAGTGCCTAACGGTTTGAAATTACCTCCTCTTGAGCAAAGGCAGAAAATAGGCTATTGTAAATTCCATGGTAATTTTGGACATAACACATCTCGTTGTGTGATTTTCAGGGATTCAGTGCAAAAAGCACTAGATGAAGGCATGCTGAAGTTTGGAGACAGACCAACGCAGCCAATGCAGGTTGATGTTGATCCTTTAAAGAAATCAGATTCCATGTACCTAGAAATAGCAAGTTTGAACATGGTGGAAATATTTGAGGTCAATCCTATAGTGGCTACTAACGGCCCAAAGGTTGATGTCGAAATGGTTACTGAAGGCCATAAATGTGCTGATACAGTAATTATTGAAGATCAGTACGAAGAAAAAATACAAGTGGTATTTCCTAAAGCTGAAGAAGATCTTATTGATTTTCTCAACAGATGCAAAATTTCTGGTTCCCTAGTTATGTTGTGTCCTAGATGTAGTGCTGTTTTCGACAAGAGAGCTGCAAAGAATGTTGAAGGATTTCAACCTCAATTGAAGCGGAAAGGAAAATGGGCTGACAAAAGGCCTAAATTCAGTTTCGATAAAGCAAACATTCCTATCAAGGACACATCCCCAATTGCAAACTAGAAGAACGAGCCAAAGAAAACCTTCTCTCCTCCCTCCAAATCCCCAAATAACCAATGTGTATTTTCTGGTGGTAAAAAGCCTAATGATAAGTCTCCAAATACGAAGTGGGTCAAGAAAGGCACGACAAAATCTCCGATTGAGCAGTGGGTATTTTCTGGTGGACATGAAACTACTGAAAATGGCAATCGAAATGAAATGCCTGATCAGAAGAGAGAAGAAATGAAATTCTTAATCATAAGAGAAAAACTTTTAAGAAAATTTGGGTGTAACCAAAAATATATGGGGTGTGAATAGAAAAAGTCAAAATATTTTATTTCAGTGTTTTTTTTCTCTCTAATTTTTTTTAATGACTGTGTAATGGGAGTATGAATAGATTGTAAGCCGATTTCTTGCTGTAACAACGGGATGCTCTAAAGCATATCAACCATCCGATCAATATTGTATGGTTGAAATCATTTTATTAAAAAGACACAATTTTCAATCTTAACTGTTCGTTCTCAAAGGAACGTTCAAGATTGAAAACTACATGTAACTGCATGCATTTATCACAACACCAAGTCTGAGTTCGAATAGACTAGGTCGAGTTAGAACATTCACAATGGTAGTAAACTAAATGACTCCAATGATATTAAACTAAAAAAGTCTTTAAATAAATTCATTAATATGTACTTTAATATATGCATTTAGGATGCAACCCCGGACTAGGAACCGTGCTAGAAGGGAAGTTTCTCATGAGTCAATTGCACTATCTTAAGGCCCTTGTCAAAGAGATTGAGGTCATGTTAGAGGTCGACGTGGTGCTAATGTCAGAGGACATGGAGTCCCATGTTTTCTGTAGATCATTTACAAATATTTATAATTTTTATATGTATTTATAAATAATAAATATGTATAATGTGCATGATTTTTTTTTATAAAAATTGTAATTACTATTTTATAATCAGTCTTATTATTATTTAAAAGATGCATAAAAAATCAATTTATCTAATTACAAACATAGTTGTTACTGAATATTATAAAGTGATAGACTAAAAATATATGAAAATTTTAGAAAATGAGAAATATGACATTAGTTTGTCCCATGCTCTTTAATGTATTATTGACAAATATTTGTATTTTTATATAAATTTATAAATAATAAATATGTATTTCATGCATCGTTTTAAAATTAATTATAATTATATATTGTAATTGCTCTTATAATTATTTTAAAAATATATTAAAAAAAACTCAATTTAACTAATTTAGTAACATTGGAATAGTTGTTATTAAATTACAAAGTGGTAGATTAAAATATGTCAAAATATTACAAAATGATAAAGATTACGTTAATGTGTCCGGTGTTTTTTTTTTATGTATCATTGAAAAATATTTGTCTATTTATTTATTTATATAAATTTATAAATAATAAATATGTTTCTCGTGGATGATTTTTATATCAAATTATAATTATATATTGTAATTTTGAAGATTCATAAAAAATAAAATAAAAACTTAATTTTAGTTAGAAGATACATAAAAAAAACTTAGTTTTTACATGGGTAATGAAAAAAAAACTTGAATTAACTAATTAATTATTGACCGATTATTGTCGCATGTATGAATTGTACAACTGTATTATTTAGTCATTTAATGCATCAATACAAAAGAAAAGAAAAACATACCCTAGAAAGAATAAAAGGAGGAGAAATCTTGCCTTGAATCTCTGATGTTTGACCCTTGCTATGAATCGTCAATGTTTCTGAATGAATAAAACAGTGTGCAAGGGTCTCTTTTTGTAGCATGAGGTTACTTAGGGTTTAAGAGAAGAAAAGTAGGCTTTATCTTCCGATCCAGCTTGGAAAACAAGCAAAAAGTGGGTTTTGACCTGGTACTGGGTGCATGGCGCACAGATGGGGGCCCATGACGCCTGAGATACCAGTGAAATGCTCCCCAGGCCTTCCCAGGCGTTGGGCACATAGGTACAAGCGCAGGGCGCCTGAGGCAGCCCCTCAGGTGCGATTTCTTGCGTTTTCATCCCGTTTTTTATCGTTATTTAGTCTGAAAACTCCTAGGAACTTGAAATACATTTTCTTCACTTTATATTGTCTCCAATAACCTTTTAAGAACCCTTTATCTTCAATTCTTTATCCTTGATCTTTCACATGATGTCCTGATTTGATGATTTTCATGATTCCTCACTACAAAACGCTCAAAACACCTATGAAGTTACATGGTCTAGGATAAAACTAAATTACAATGACTCGAGTGAAAACAATACAAAATATTCCTCAAACCATTAATAACTCCTCTAATTCTCATCTTATTTGTCTTCAAATACAAAGAAAAAGTACTAAAAACATAGCCAATATGACGTAAGATTTTTTGTCATCATTAACCCTTTCCTTAAAAAAAAAAAATCGGTTAACCCAAACATACTCATGGATCGTGAAACTATCTTAAGCATAGCTTTTTATTCATAATTTATCAACATCTTCTACTCCTACTAAAAGGGGAAAATTATACAACCTATGCCCACAAGATTTTTTTTTCCTTCAATCCTTCTACTTTCCCTTGTTTCAAAACTTTGCAGACATTCAAAAATAACAAGAATAAAAGTAGAATAAACATCATTCACAAAATTGTTTTTGTTCTTCTTCTCATAACCCCCACATTTAAGTAATTTACGTTAAGAAAATCACTCTCCCACTCTTATAATTTTATTTTATTTTTCATAGGTTTTTCCCCTCAACATGCATGTAACATAAATTTAAACATGAATTATATATAACCATATAAATTCGTCAACAATACAATCAACTCCAAAAGTTTCTAGCATGTTAATTATACAATAAAATCCAATTACTTCAAAATTTCATACTCAACATCCTCCAAAGTTCACAAGATATTTGTAAATTGCCAACATCACATCTATAATCACCATGTAGTTTAGACAATAAAGATTATTTACCCTACACTTATTTGATCTATTAGAATTATATTAACATTGAAATAATGTATAAGTTATAACCTATACATTAAAGAGAACAAATATAACCATATACAAATTATCATTACTTAGCCTTATTGTATTTCCATATCCATAAATTACGGTTCAGTAAAGGCTAGCAAAAGGAAGATATTACATTGAGTTAACTTTGCAATATTTAATCATATTTAGAGGCACATAAATCTATATCTATATCTATATACAGTTGAGAATGATTTACAGTGACCTAAATTAAATGCTTCTCTTCTCTTAGCCATCCACATGAACATTTTGCCACTTGGCACTTAATCAAAAACTTATTTCAATTAAAGTTACATCACACATTTTCATTAGACCTTAAAGGATCATTGCTCCATTCAAATTTTGACAAAACTAATTATAAAAGGCAAAATCACAAAAGACATTAAATACAAAATGGTATGTAACATATTTTTGATTTTGATTCTTTTTTTTAGCAATTATTTGACTTTTAATTTGAACATAAAAAAAAAATAACAATCCATGAAAATCATTCGAAAAGAAAAAAAAATACTATCAAATGTTATGAAATTCTCTTTCAGTTGATGTTTGCATTTCATCAGTAGTAAATACTATTATTAATATTCTTTATTCTCTTTTTTAAATTATTTGTGAAGTAAAAAAAAAAACTAATTATTTGGGACGTAGTAATATATTTTTTTTTGGGCTTTCATATTATCAGTATGAAATTTTCAACGCCATTTAATAGTGACTAATCTTCGTCGAGGAATTTATGGGACACATAGTATAAGTTCTCCCCGCAATATTGAAATTTTTTCTTACGCAAATCTCTCACTACTCGAGTCAATTCATAGTTGGTTTTTTTTTTCAATTAATTATTCTATCAAACAAATTACGGTGATATTCACTAATCAAATGGATCATACATCACAAACTAATATTAGCAATCAAGGAATTTTGAAACACCTTTTAAAAAATAAATTAGCCAAAAATTTAATCATTATTTTACACTGGATTCTTTTTTTTTCCTTTCCGATTAACCTATATGACATGTGTAACCATAAAAAATAAATATATAATTATTTTTTTACCAAACATATATAAACGGGCATATATACTATGAAAAAAATGTGATCTAAATGTTTGTTTTCATAATTCTATATTTTTTTTTCGAAAGAATAATTATATAGTTTTTGTGTGTCTAAATACTTATTTATCTCTTCTCAATAAAATACAGTAGTATCTTAACAAGTTAAGTAAAAATGAAATATATTAACACCGACAAAATAGCCTCTTTAATACAAGACGTATTACAAAATATCACTAAAGTTTACAATAAATCGTCCAAGAAAGAAGATATATTAACACCGACAAAATAGCCTCTTTAATACAAGACGTATTACAAAATACCACTAAAGTTTACAATAAGTCGTCCAAGAAAGAAGACAGAATAGTCAAATTAGTTGATGTCTAGACAAATAAACAGGATTCACGACCAATTATGATAGCCTAAAACAAAATTTGCATTCTTTGCCTTCATTCACCAAAGGGAATAAAATTTAACTTTATGAGTAGTAAATCTAACAACTGATGTATGAAATTCTATGTATTTTTTATTATTCTTTTTTTACGTTCAACATGCTTCATGGAATTATGATATATGGACCGTTTCTTTGTTGACGATCTATCAATTTATCTGTTTATTGAACCGGGTTGGTTCTTTGAAGACGTCAAAGTTTAATGGAATTTGAATGAAGAGTAATGCAAATAGTATTAATTAGCGAGTATGGTCTGTTGCATAATTAGAGAGTATGGTTTGTTGTATTAATAATTAGACGAATTTCTACTCTTGATTGACACGGGTGTCCATACAACCGCAGACTTTTCTTTTATAAATAGACACTAATAGCAATAATTGTAAATTTGATTTTGCCTTAAAATTCTGCCCAGAAAATACACATTGTTTAACATTAATTTTTTTTTCTTTCGTATGTACAAAGAGTATGGTTTTCCAGGAAAAAAAGAGAAAGATGTTTCAGTCTATTTTTATGTTTTTTATATTAGTATTGCAACTAAATAAAAATAAAAAGAAAAAACTTATGTTTTTTTAGAGAACCTCGTGTGCATTTATTTAAATTTTTTTTGTATTAAAAAAAATTAGAAGGGGGAATTTTATTTTACACAAAAATAAAATCATACAAATAATTTGAATTTGATAATACACACATATCGAGCCGACTCATGAACTAACGAGTCGAATTATACATAGCTCAAGTTCAACTCATTTATTTAACGAGTTTAATTTTTAACTCAAGTTTAGCTCAATTGGTTCATGAACCAAGTTCACAAAATTAATTACCAAATCGAGTCTCGAACAATTTTTAAGTTGGTTCGGTTCATTGTCAGCCCTAATTTAAATCCTGTCATTTGAGGTTATAAATTACAGTCAAATTATGTCCATTTATATAGTTATTAATTTAACTATGTATGATTTATTTCAATCTACAAATATCTTAAAGTTTGTTATTGTTATGGATCAGACTTCAGGATTCAACGGTCCAACAGTGACTCATCAAATGTCTTACATGGTCCATTTGTTTAAAACCTACAGACGAGCACAACACTTTTCGAATTTGCACGCACAATACAATCCGAACTCATCACAACATGGAGAATGATCTCTTTACTCATCTATCATCTTACCATACAACAATCATTACTGGCCCCCGATGTCTATATAAGTATGACACCTCTGCCGCGCTAGATACACAATCACTTTATGCAAACTCATAAACTCAAAGCTAAACTTTAAACACTTTCCCTCTCTCGAGCAGATACTAACTTGAGTGTTAGAGCGTGTGTCTGTGTTGCAGGTATTATCGTCGTTCGCCCTAACCATCATTGCGAAACTCATCAGAGCATCTCCTCCATCGTACCCGGTCCTCGATCGCACATGTATTCTAATTAATTCATCCATAAGCTCTGTTCTCGAACAAATCAGTTATAATAACCACAAAAATTGTATTTTAAGTTAAGAACTATGTAAAGAGCATTTAAAGAAATGCATCAGAGTTTTTTCCAAAATAAAAATATGACGTTTTTAATTTAATTTACATTTTTCCCAAAAAAAAAATTACATTTTATAATTCATATTTTAACTTAAAAAATTATATTACTTATAATATTCAAAATACTGTGCAGGCACGAGTCTCAAACTAGTATCAATACAAAGTTCTAAAACTTGAAATAAAATTTTCCTATAAAAAAGAAAGTAAAGTATGTTTTATATCAATCCACAAAGTTTTTTTTTTTTTTTGAGAGAATATCAATCCACAAAGTTGTTTCTGGAGATTTTGAATCATAAACATAACTGTGTAGTATATCAATATCAAATATAGGAATCATTATCACCGTATCAAGATTTCATACGAAGATATTAACTTATATATAATCTATACTACCATTGTAGAATTTTCATTTAAATTTTTCCCCGATAGAAAATATTTAGATAATTTCTTGCAACCATGGACATAGAAAATATCACACATTTAATTTAACATCTATATGTATAAACATTTGAGTTTAAGACTTACTTGAACTCGAAACTTGTCTTCTTTTTTTTTTTTTTACCACAAATCACATGATGATTCATTTGAACCCACACCCGCAACATTATTTACCATCCATTTGATGAAGGTATCGAGTGATCATTTCCATGAAATTCGAACCAAAATGATACATAGAAAAATCACAAAGTTAATATTTCTAAATATAATTAAATAAATAAAAATTTTCCTTTCAGATTGTTGGAAATATTTTGTCAAAAAAAAAAGATTGTTGGAAATATTAATAGAAAGAAAATATAATAGATTTTGGATAGTAAGGAATTAAGAGAGAGTTTTGTTGTGCCCTGGCAAAACCACTGTCCTGAAAGCAAATTTCCGGTGGACCTCAAATGCAATTCAATATCCGTTTTTGCTCTCCAAGGTTTACACAACTGTGTGTTTGAACCCGTGCACTTGAGACCTAAACACGATAGAGCTTCACAAACAATACCCAAAATTATTAAGAGGAGAAGAGAAAAAGGAATGAATCCGTCCC
>Ga0315915_1008341_pt1 | contig 12128 bp, 10 predicted proteins | sample MpolbnodulesMG_FD_207738 | JGI IMG/M metagenome (GOLD analysis project Ga0315915, IMG submission 207738) | Medicago polymorpha root nodule microbial communities from Los Angeles, California, United States - branched nodules | ecosystem: Host-associated > Plants > Roots > Nodule | place: USA... | reverse complement strand
ATATAAAAACAATGAAAATATAAGAAAAAATTCAATTAAAAATACATGAAAAAACTAGTTTGCACCTCTATATATTTGCTATTTTCATGCATTTTCATACTAGTTTTTTATTTTATTTTTAGAGATCATACTAGTTTTATGCATTTTTTCTAGTATTTTTTATTCATTTTTTAAAGTATTTTTTTGGTTTTATTTTTATTTTCTCATTAAAAAAATAAATAATAAAAAAACATTTAATATAAATAATTATTTATGTAGATAAAATAGGGGGGAGGGGGCAAAATCTTGAAAAACATAAAAACATGGGGGTAAAATTCCGAGTTTTAAAATAGGGGAGGCAAAATCCATAATCAATCAAAATAGAGGGGGTAAAATTCCGAGTTTTAAAATAGGGGGGGTAAAACTGCACTTAAGCCTTTTATTTTTTATACAGTCAAACCAAAATACGTCGAGTTGATAAATAATTTCTTTATATGCTTTAACAATAATTTGTATTTGTAGATAAATTAATGTACGAATAATTTCCATTAATATTTAAACTTTTAAAATTGTAATCAGAATTATTCAAACAAATTTTATATTGACTAGCAAAAAGACGGGCACGTTTCCGCTCTTTTAATTGCGCTAACGTTTGAAAATTATTAACGGTGTTTTTTTTATGAAATTTAGATTTCGATTAAAACTAAAAATATAAATGTTTGTTGCTTTCAAGTTATAACAAACCAAACTAATCATGATTATTATTTCAATGACACCAACAACGATTTTTATTATAGAAAAAGTTGTTTAAGGGTATAATTGGGATAAATGAAAAAAAATCAAATATATATACATATTTTGTTTGTTACATTTTTTAATATTTAATATTATTCTTATTTATTTGTTACATGTGTTATTTATATTCAAAATTGAGTGCATTGTTGGAGAGAAAAAGTTAACCCAAAAGAGCTGGAAGATGTTATTTTCTTTATACATACATTATATAATATATCTTTCACCTTATGTTTTATTTATAAAATAAAGTGTATGACTAATGTTAAAAATAGAGAACAAGAAGATGTGATAAAATACAAAAACAATTAAACACAATTAAAAAACAGACAAATGGATATCAGTGCCCATGTTTCTCAACATTGAGGTTACAACTCAAGATATCAATGAGCTGGCATCTCACGGATAAAATGAAACAATATTCAAACTCCATAAAAATGGATATAACTAATAAAAGATAATCTTTTAAAAAGTTTAATTCTTCATAAGATAAAAATTTGATATAATAAAAAAGTTTATTTCATTAAAAACTTTATAAATTAAAAAAAAGAAGATAATTTTCTTAAACAAATATCTACCTACTTTCAAACGATAATATTAAATCAAAAATTGATAAAACTAAAAAAGGAAATCTTTAAAAGTTTAATTCGTAATAAGATAAAAAAGGATATTTTATTAAAAACTTTATAAATAAATTATAAAATTAAAAAAAATAATTTTCTTTAACAAATATTTTCCTATTTTCAAAAGATAATTTTTAACAACATGCCTTTTTCAAATTAAAAAAAAAGAACATAGGTCAAACAAGATAAAAATAAATTTAAAAACATCCTTAAATAATTGTATTTCACAGTCAACGATTCTTTTTCAAAAATATTAAATGTAAAAAGATAAGTTTTCAACAATCCTTAGATAATTTGACAATATTTTGCTTTCTCCTAGCATTGTGATTCCTCCATTGCTTTGCTCGTTAAATATTTTTACGTACCAAAACCAAAGATGAATAGTAGCAGAGGAAAAAGACACATGGAGGAGACGACACACACTCGTAATATTGGAAAAAGGCGCATGAAGAAGAAGACGAATCCACCACCTTATATGCCTCTTGAATTGATAGTTCAAATTCTGTCGAGGTTGGCTGTGAAGTCTCTTCTACGTTTCAAATGCGTTTGTAAGTCTTGGCTTTCTCTTATCTCTCATGATCCTCACTTTGCAAATTCGCATTTTCAAATTACCGCCTCAACACACACTCGTAAAATTATGTTCATAACAAGTTCACTCAGTGACACACTATCTTTCGATTTTGAAGTATCAATTCGGAATAATACTGTTATTGAAAGACCCAACCCTAATTTTATAACTCCCTTATCTGATGGTCTTATTGAAATTGTAAGTTCCTGTAGAGGCTTTATATTTTTGCATCATAATTCAAGCTTCTACCTATGGAATCCATCCACCCGAGTTCATAAACAAATACCTTTGTCTCCTATTGAATTAAATGTAGATGTTGTAGATGCATATGATTGCTTTTATCTATATGGTTTTGGGTATGATCAGTTAAGAGATGATTACTTAGTGGTTTCAGTGTCCTTTGATCCAACCTTAGTTCATTGTTATTCGCGTTTGGAATTTTTCTCATTAAGAGATAATACCTGGAAAGTACTAGAGGGTACTCGCTTCCCTTATATGAATGACTATGGTGATCCTAGAGTAGGGTCACTTTTTAATGGGGCTATTCATTGGTTAGCTTATCATCATGATTTAGTGAAGAATGTTATTCTTGCATTTGATTTAACGGAAAGGAAGCTTTTAGAGATGCCTTTTCTAGATGGTTCTGGTCATGAAATTCAAAATTGTGAGTTGTGGGTATTTGGAGAATTTCTTAGTCTATGGGCTATGGATTATGGTAATCGTAGTGTTGAAATATGGGTGATGGAAGAATACAAAGTGCTTTCGTCTTGGACTAAAGCTCTTGTTCTTCCTATTGATGGCACTCCCTCTCGGTACATTTCCCCAATATGCTCTACAAAAAGTGGTGATATTGTTGCAAGAAATGGAGAAAATGAATTGTTGAAGTATAATGACGAAGGACAACTTCTAGAGCATGAATCATACTGGTTCGATCAACTTGAAACTGGATTCCAAGTGACCATGTATACAGAATCTCTGCTTTCTCTCCCTAGTGGAAATGTGCAAGCCTAAGAAGATGGCACAAACAAGAAGATTGAGGTATTGAAATATTCTCCTGCAACATTTTCTTGATATTTATCTTGTATTATGAACTATTGAGCTGCAACAATGAAAAAGTTCTTGTTTTATGTTTATTGGTCAACTATTTATAGTATGTTTGTTTGAAAGGTCAATAGCTTTGTTTGTATGATTCACTGTTATTTATGCATGTGTAACTGGATTGAGTGCTAATGTATGTTGTGGTCACTGCTAGAAATTGTATTATATTGTAATTTATTTTATGGTAAGATTTTTAACGACGCAGTTGCTAAAGGTCCGCTACTTTGTTTCCTTGGGTTTTGGCGTAGTCCCCCCAAGCTCTTTTTCATTGTATTTATATTAAGGGTCCGCTACTTTGTTTCTTTGGGTTTTGGTATAGTCTCCCCAAGCTCTTTGTTCATTGTATTTATATTAAGGGTCCGCTACTTTGTTTCCTTGGGTTTTGGCGTAGTCCCCCAAGCTCTTTTTTCATTGTATTTATATGAGAAATACTAACCGGTGCCCCCGGGACACTGGTTAAGCATACTAAAAAGGAAATAATATAGTAGTTAATACATTGAAATTGTGTAATTAATTTTTAAAAAGTCAAAAACAGTTTTCTTTTATGCTAATATATTTAGATGCTGCACAGGATAGGTGGTGGTTTGGGGGTACCAACCTAGCTGAGATGCCTTTTCTACCATTTGATGGTTGCGCACTTTATTTTTTGCTTAAAAATATAATTTATTTTAAGAGTTTACGCATGCTGATCAAAATTGCCAAATTTGTTGAAGGTGCTTGTGTTATTAATGTTAACTGTGCTAGTTGTTTTAATTTCCCCAAATAACTGGCAAGTCTGGAATCTTTTCTAGAGTCATTGCTTTAAATTTTTCTAAAAATATGCTTCATAAGTGTTATGGTTTCATAAAGATGAGATCACACGCATTCACCCACATGTTTTCCTCTTCCTGTGGTTCTAAAATTAATGCAGCAAAAGATAATAAGTTCATTTATTTTCTCGTTAATATGTGGAGATATTGATGCCATCAATCATGCCTCTTATTAATGTTTTAATTTCGCCAAATAACTGCAAAATCGGGAACCTGTTTTATGGTTCCATAAAGATGAGATTACATGCTTTCACCAACATAAATATTCCTCTTCCTCTGCTTTATTCCAAAATTAATACAGTTAAAGATAAGAAATTTATTTTTTTTAACATGTGGAGATATTGATGTTCTGATCATGTCTTTTTTTTTTTTTGGTTACATGATCATGTCTCTTTAACCAAAGCACAATGTGTAGTGTACGTTTGATATTGATAATATATATTTTCCTGCTCACATTCACCCTCAATCAGGGAAATTAACATGTTTTCATTACTTCTGCTGAAGAGTTTGGTGTACATATTTTCTTTGTTGATATGTATTCTAAAGTCATAAATCAATGCTTTTTATATATGTTTCTGTCTAGCCATTTTCAGAAGTCAAATATAGGTTGATGATTACCTTTTTTTTTGTTGCTCTTTTTCGTTGTTTAGTTGGATATCTGCATAAGGTTTAATCGCTAGTAATGCAGATTTGGTTGGTTGTGTCTATTTGGCACCAACAGTTCATAATTTATCTTCTTTATTGTTCTTGTGCTTTGCCTGGTTTTTATTTTATATATTTTACTTGTTTATGAAAAATGATTTCAGTATTCATTACCATTTCTTTGTTGTTTTATGGGTTTTACAAATACTCTATTATATTGGCATGGTTGATTTTCACCTTGATTATTTAAGTTGCATTGTTTCCTGCAAACTTCTGTCACACCTTAATTAAAGCTTTTTCGATTGCAGAGAACCGCACAGTCCTATAGCAACTTGATAGTGTACGAGATTGAAGACCTTCAGACATCTTGTCATTGTGGTCTTTTATTGTGTTTTCTACTCAAAATCCTTAGAACTAGTGTTCATCCATTTGTGACATTGATTTTCCTATTTCAGTTTAATGTTGATCCAGCAATTTTTAGGGATCATGACTGTTTTAGACTTTTAGTATTGGCAATTTGGTAAGGATTCACAAGTGTAGATGGTTTTCACTACAACATCTTTCATCATACCAAATCGGCATCGTTTTACAAAAGTGAAAAGACCTTATTTTGTATTCAAACTATTCGGTTTGGTATGAGATAAACATATCATCTTATTTTGTATTCAAACTATTCAGTTTGGTATGCTATAGACATATCATGTCGCTCACTCTTTTGCAAAGGTGTCGCACTGCTTTTCTAGTCCTCACAATTTTCATTTGATCTCAAATTGTATTCCTTTATTTGTTTTTTTAAGAAATGTCATAAGTTTCATTCTTTAACAGATGGGAAAATTGTATTCACCTCCCTTGAGGTTTCACTAAACAACACGTACACCCCTTCAAATTTTGAAAAAAGCACACCCCTTACCCTCAAGTTAACACTGTTAGTGAGAAAAACACACTTCTTCAAATTGCATTTGAAGTTCTGAGGAAAGTGTTGTAGCTTTTGCTTGCATCTTCCCTATGAATTCTTTGAACAGGTTTCTACTACGTGCCTTTAATTTCTTTGAATTGTTGAGCCTCTAAAACGACATAAACTAAACCTTTCAACAACTCTCCTTGGTCACTCCGTAGACGAGTCTTTTACTATTAGTTCGCGTAACTAGTAAGAGTTGACGGTAATTTTGAACCAAATGATTCCATTTCTCTTGAGTGCCATTGATATAGGTGTTGATAGTTTTGCCATCATAGTATGCCTTCTGTCAGTAATTTGGATTAAAATATCAATTTTAGATTGAATATGTATTAATTAGAAATACAAATAAAAAAAAAGAGAAAGAAATAAATGGAAATGGAAGGGAACTTATTGGTTGGAAGAAAGAAAATGGAAGAATCAGCACTATGTTTCAAAAATGAAGATTTCTTTGTGAAAAGTACAAATAATGTTAACCTAGACGGTATATGTTTATCACAATGAAAATTGAGTAGTGGGTTTGTTTGTGTGAATGATATTATAACAAACCTTAAGGGAAGTCAATGCAATTATCCTTAAAAAATTATCAATCAAAATTTAAACAATTCTTATAAAGAATATGATATACATTGTGCAAATACTACAAAATAGATATCAAAGAACATTTACAAGGAGAATTACATTTACATACATCTGGTTTATACTATTTATATATACCTTTTTGTTTCTTCCACCACATCATATACAAATTAACATTTGTATTGTCATTTTGACGGAAAGGATTACATTGGATCAGTTTGCTTAATTAAGAGGACAATTTAAATATTTAAATAAAAAATAAAAGTTATGAAGCAAAGTTAAACCTCAAAATTAAGTTAAAGGATAAAAAAGATGTTTAAATCTTTTTTATTTGTTTTTTCAAACTAATTATCAAGTAACATTTTTCTATAAAAAAAATTACACTCCGACTAGTTATTAGGCTTAATTACACGGCTGTATGGTTTCTCATAGAGTCTCTCCACTTGAGTAATATTACTCGAGATATTTTGGAGACAATATTTGAACTTTGTTTCGACACGTTGTGGGAATCTAGTCTAGTCACTTCCACTATATCCAATTTTTTATGGTGACTTAATTACATTTTAAGTCTCTATAGTTTAAGCTACGTGAGATTTTGGTCACTCAATATTTCTATGAACAATTTTAGTCTTTCTTTTTTTAAAAAAATTAATGAAATGCGACCCTATAATAATTGAGATTGTTTTATAAACACCGATGGTGTAAAAATTATACAACTTGTTTTTAACTTAATTTAAGGCAACACTTTTATCATTTTTCTTGATTTAACCCAGATTTAAATTAAGAGATGAATCGTATAATTTTGTCTTAATTTTATTTTACGGAAGTCCTTAATATCTTTAGAATTAGAAAAAAATTTAGTTGAACCTACTACACTAGATAATGATTTTTTTTTTAAAACAACACAAGATAATGACGTAACTGGATGAAATTCACCAAACAAATATTACCCAAAAAAGAAAATAACGGAAGCGGGGGCATTCGTAGATAGATAACATAAGGCGTGAGACATTCGTAGATAGATGAAGCAATGAAAGTGTATTAACCGTTTCTGGCAGCTGAAAAGTGTAGAAACAAATTAATGGCTACTACCATTAGATTCAAACCATTGCTTCCCCTTCCATCCCCTCTAACTTCATGCTTTTCCCTTCGACGTCTCTTTATTTGATGATGATGGTAATATCACTTACCATCATACGGAGGATTTGCGGGAGGTGTGTTCTGACGCGTCTTCGACTACAATCACGGTATGTACAAAGTGAGGTGATATATCCCCGATGTGATACGGTTGTTGAGGATGATTGACATGTTTTTGTGGGTTGTACGGTGGCGCGTGAGAGTTGGTATTGGGCAGGACATTCGACTGTGCTGCAAAGACAAGTTGGATTTGAGAGCAGTTTGACATATTTTATTTTTGACATATGTTGTTCAGAAAGTCAACACATTGCTGGTCGGGTGACTTTACTTCTTTGGTAAATTTGGGCTGCACGTAATGATGTCATTTGGAATGACACTCATCATACTTCAACAAGCATTGGGAGGACATCTCTAGATGAATGACAGCAATGGCAAGAGATTCATAAACATGCCTTACCACCGGTTGTGCAACATGGACAAAATAGAGTGCAAGGTAACAACTCAATTTGGGAGAAACTGCGCGAGACGTGGTTGAAGTGCAATGTGGATGTCACGTTCCATGAATGTAACCATCTTACATCTTTTGCGTGTTGTGTTAGAGATTCCCATGGGAAATTTATTTTGGCTCAAACAAAATGGCAGCGGGCAAATATGACAGTGTTGGAGGGGGAGGCAGTAGCCTTACTTGATGCCATTCACTTTGCTAATGTGAACAGATGGAACCGGATTGTCTTCGAGTCTGACTCAGCTACTCTAGTGCAAGCTCTATCTTCTCCGGGCCACGGTGATTCAGAATTCTATGCTATTGTTTCTAGTATTATTTTTCAGTTATCTTTACATTCTAACTTCGAGGTGAGGTTTGTTAGGAGACAAGCGAACATGGTTGCTCATACTTTAGCTAGTGCGTCATGTTCTTGGGCTAGTCACTGTATTTTTTATTCTTATCCTTCTTGTGTTGAATATTGGTTGATTAATGATAATAATTAACTTTGTTTTGGGAAAAAAAAAAAAAGATATTTGTGATTAAAAAAAGAGTTTTTATCTAAATGCTCCATGTGACATGATATCAATGTGGACAAGTAACATTATCACTTAACGAGGTGACACATCAACACTTCTAGCATAATTTAATAATTTGATTAGCATTAGATAATTACATGGAACATTTTTTTTTTGAATCAGCAAATATTATTAAACGCCATCCCCGTAAGATGTAAGGTATGGACGAAACAAGATACAAATGGTGTCGCATATAGACGGTACACCATAACAACCTAAAAACACCCCTGGAGATAAACCCACAAAAACACATCACTACCTAAAACAGACTCAAAAAAAAAAAAAAAACAATCGTCACTTCTCACCCACAAAGAACACCCTCAAAATAAAACTCCTAGACCCCAACACCCAAGCTGAGCCACATTTCGAAGAGGACCTAACCGAAGGATCATGCAGCTATCACAAACCTCGCAACCTCCGATCCACCGAAAGAGCACAACACAAATCCCAAAAACCAACTTAAGTCAAACAACTGACTTCTGATCAGCCCACCAGACTATAGTACCAAATTAGCAGGGCACCCCTCGCCCCCGGTACACTAGAGAAAAACCAAATCAAGTCAAACAAAGATTGCAGCTAGACCCCGACTCCTGATCTCGAAGCCAAATGAATCGGCCCATCGAAAACCAGCACACAATATGTAAGACGAAAGATATGGCGTGCAGAGTTTAAATAACAAACAAATCAAAAGGACAAGACTCAACACAGCGTGACACGCACCCCCAAACTCCGTAAACACCTAAACCACCCATAAAAGCACAAACAAGAGCTAGAGATGATGAACATGGACCCGTGTAACAAAGGTTGCTTCTAAAGGAAATTACCCCAACAACTACCACCAACCACCACCACACATCATGACCCCCAAAAACTACGTCTCCAAACCACCTCACCAAGAAACAGGCAGTAACCCAAATACAGACCAAAAGGAAGATGAAACCCAACAACATAACACGGGCAGCGACACCGATCTGAAGCGGGAACACTACCTAGATCGTAAACAGGCATTCGACGATGACAAGGAGAAGGCGTCTAGCGCCACAGTAAACACCAACCAATCCAAAAAGCGACAAAAGCCCACCAAACACGACCCAAAAAGGACCCAAAAAAAATCTGAAGGTACACGAATGACTACTACCGCCAACATGGAGCGTCTAAGCACCAAACCCTTTCGGGCATTATCTAGCGACTCAAGATCACACAGATGAAACAGAACAATTAGGAACCACACCAAAATTACCTCCAAGTTGCACGAAAGAAGAACAACACCAACACAACACTAACGACACAACACGACCAACACCAAACGCAACCACACCACCAGCGAGGTACGGAGTATACATACGAGCAAGGAACCATATGCATACCCATGCCTCAATATCCCAACAATAAGAAGACCCAAGACCCGAAAGAAACAACACAACACCTGAGGCCAAATACCTAGGCATCGCACAACACAAGCTGCCTAACAACAACAACAAAAATAACTTCCCAAAAACCAAACGTAACAGGTACAGATAGAAAGCCTCATAAAACACACAACAAACACGTAACAAACAACAAATATGAAACAAATACGAACAAAAAACAAACGAAAACCTCGGTGATAGATCTCCAGACAACAAACACCCAACGCACCAAATCCCAAAAAGCATTGAGCTGCTTTAAAAGATACCTAAGAAGCTCCAAATCAAGCAAAAACTAGATGAAACCAACCAACGAGCAAAGCCACACGAAAGAGAAAAAACAACAAACATTGCCACTTGCGTCAGATTCGCTCGAAAACCTTCTGATCAAAACCGGATTTGAATCAAACAACCTAGAATGACCCACCATGTCCCTTGTAAAGTCGGCGAATCAAAGAAACGATGACGACGGAGGGTTAAACACGGATGAACGGAAGCCACCGACATGAGAGCAAACTAAAATCGACTAAAGTGACGGTGGTGCGGAGGAGAAGATCCTCGTCACACCACCCAAAACTGATATCTACATAGGAAAAGGAAGGTTTGGATATGTTGCTTTGAAGAAAAGAGAGGTTGGGGCATTGCTACTGGTTTTAGAGAGAGGGTGGAGAAAGCTGTTTAGAGAGAGGATGCAATATTACTCTCTATATTTTATCTTTTTCTAAAATGGAATTATATTATCAACCACTTTACTTCTTTGTGCACATGAAGTGTTAAAGAGAAGTAAAGAAAAAAAGAGTCAAATTACATCATGAAATGGTTACAAATACCAAAACCAAGGCTAAGGAAAAATAATTACAAGCATAATAGATGATTGATCCACCACATGTGGTACCTAAAAGTAAAGTTGACGTGTTTCATCTTCTTATTTTTTGTGGTGGTCGGGTTTGAACCTCGGATCTGACATATATTATGCATTGTCCCTATCAACGGAGCTAAGCTCACGAGGGCATGTGTTTCATCTTTAGCCACTCATAAGAATACACATTAATTTTGTCAAACAAGTGGTGAATAGTATCATCTTTATTCTTGAAAATTCTATCGTTTTTTTCTTTCTAAATAATCAAAACAGAGGAAAACCAGATCAAAAAAATAAGCACACGTTTTGGATTTCGATAAACCACACAAAAGACTAAATTGTGTCATGTCTTCCGAGATACGGTCTGGAACTACCATGACAAGGCCAAACCAATCATAAACAACGATCCAAATTTTAGAACAATGTCTCTAAGGTTTTGACGATAACAATGTATGAAAGAATAATTCCTCAAAATAAATAAAAAAAGTATGAAAAAACAATTGGATACTCTACTATCTGCGAGGTGTTCAAAAGTACCTAACCAATCCCAAACAACGATCCAAGGTTTAGAACAATGTCTCTAAGGTTTTGATGATAACAATGTATGAAAGAACAATTTCTCAAAACAAAAAAATGTATGAAAAAACAATTGGATACTCTACTATCTACGAGGTGTTCAAGTATGAAGAACCATATAATTAAATTTTGACTCTCAAATCAACTTACTGGTTTTGAAACAAAGAACAATTGCATTTACCTCCTTGAGGTTTGTTACAATATCATTCACACCCCATCTATTTTTTTGTAACAAACAAACCCCTACTCAATTTTCGATGTGATAAACATCTACCGTCGAGGTAGTACCACATAAATCGTCCTCCATTTGGAATACTACCCAGGTCAGGATATTGCAAACAACTTGGATTGGGTCAATGTAATGACTTATGACCTTTTCGTCTCAGATAGTTATCAAACTCAGACATAACCACCCGCTCCTTTGAAAAACCCAACAGGCCAATTCAGTGTAGATGAAGGTATCACAAAGTGGAGTTTGTCGGATCCTAATAACCATGTAATTTTTTATAAAGCTACACAGGGGCTTGGGGCAGTGAAGTACAAAGATATAATAAATGTTGGGGCGCAGGTTATGTACAATTCCACATATGTTACTAATTATTGCTTCATAGGCAGGTATGGATACGATGACACTCAGAGTATGTCTGCCAAGGTTGATTATATGCTAAGCAAAATGGTTTGTTTGGATATTTTGCTTGGCATATTGAACAAGACAGCAACTGGGCTCTTTCTCAAGCAGGTAGGTAGATCAGTTCTCCTTAGAGCTGTCAAAACGGGCCAGGCCGTAAGGGCCGGCCCGTTTAACCCGATTAATTATAGGGCTTGGGCCTTAAATATTGAGCCCGAATTTGAATAGGGCTTTTTAGCCCGGCCCTAAAAAGCCCGGTACCCGTTAGGGCTAACCCGAACGGGCCGCGGGTAGCCCGCATAACAAAAAAAAATCCTATAAATTATTTATATTTTTCAAAATATTCTTTACTTAGTTGATTATAAAGTAAAAAATAAAAGTGAAAATTCAATGAATTAACACAAATATAAATGTAATA
>Ga0315915_1008338_pt1 | contig 12132 bp, 9 predicted proteins | sample MpolbnodulesMG_FD_207738 | JGI IMG/M metagenome (GOLD analysis project Ga0315915, IMG submission 207738) | Medicago polymorpha root nodule microbial communities from Los Angeles, California, United States - branched nodules | ecosystem: Host-associated > Plants > Roots > Nodule | place: USA... | reverse complement strand
AGTGCTCTCCGCACCATAACATGACTTTCTTCCATCAAACCCAAGAATTCGGCTATAGCCCTAAACCCACAATGCCCATCGCCAATAACATCCACAATTCTCTCAATATATGGTCTCATGAATTTTGTCATGTGATACATAGGACTCGATGGATCATAATTTCTTTGAACCAAGGTAGGCTTAGGAACCGGAACCGGAGTTTGAATCGATGAACGTGGAGAAATGTCAATGCGAGCACCTTTTCTTTTAGGTTGTGAACATTTTTTTTGTGTTGACGATTGACTTTTCGGATGTTGAGAATCAATAGTCTCCCACAAAGATGGGATCCTACGTGTCGATTTTGGTGTAGATTTGATTTTTTTTGATTGCTCCTTTGGTTGGTACCTTTCTTGGATGTGGTGACAACATTGTGGTCTCCGGAAACGCTAACAACCGCAAACCCTCTTTGATTTCTAGTTTCATTTGGTATGGAACTCTTTTGAGACGTTCTTGGATACCACTCCACTCTTCTACGACTGAAAACAAATCTTCATTACTTTCTTCTTCACTCATATACAACATATGTCAATGTGGGTGTATCTCATCCAATCGAATGGGCTTGTTGTGATGGATTTTCATAGCAATGAAGCATGCACATGGTAGGCCATACAACGTCCTTTGAACACAACTGCAAGTTTTCTTCTCGATACACAAGGTTTTCGTAGCACACTATTCTTCCATAAAAATATAGTTCATGGCTTGTCTAGACATGTTACCCCCCAACCCAGAGTACAAAGTGACATTTTTGTATCTATGTTCCAAGACCGTAACGCTCCTACCAAACGATGAGTGTATCTCCCCAAACTGGATTGCCAACATCTCATCTATTTTTTCCCAACAAGTACCCTAATCACCCTTGGAGGTGGACAAATATTCCTTCACTACACCATGAGCTCCTTCAACTCTGTTCGTGGTCCTGCACCCAAGATGTAACACAAGGTTTGTCCATGCCTTCACTATTTTGTCCTTAAAAGGCTTCAAAATGGTAGTTTGAACATAGAGAAGAAACTTTGGATAATCCTTACAAGCATCTTGGAATTCCATTAGATTACCCGCATATAACTCTTGAGTAGGAGATTCAACCAATTTTTCTCATGCATCAAATATGGTATCAACTATCTTACTATGCTTTACCTCATCGACAATCTTCTTTTGCCCATCCACTACCACAACATTTTGTTTAACTTTACAATCAGTGATGATTTTTGCTCTAACATTTTTCCCAACATGGAAATAACAAAGTATTGCACTACTATCGAGGAGAACATTTGCTACGACATTCATCATAGTCGTGTCTCTGTCGGTCACTACCACCTTAGGCATATCACTATTTTGGTTAAGAATTTTAAGCAACATTTGCAAAGCCCAAGTAAAGTTATCCTCCTTCTCCGATGTCATAAATACAAAACCAACCGAATGTGTCAAATAGGTTGAGGTGACTCCAACTATTTCAAACAATGGCATCCTGTACAAGTTGGTTTTGTACGTGGAATCCATTATCAAAACAGTCATAAAATTGTTAAACAACTTTACCGATGTTGGATGAGTCCAAATATGTCTTGAACAGTTTTACTTTCACTTTTTTTTCTCTTATGAAATAAACATATTTGTTCTCATCCAACTTTGAGATTAGATATTGCATCTCCGTCAAGTCATCCGTTTTTGCCTTTTTGAATTTATGACGTTCATTGTAGACTTGCTTGATATTTGTCATAGACTCTTGCCTTTTCTTCTTCAAATTTGTCAAAATATTTTTTGGTTTCACCGAACTATTGGTCAAGTCATGTACAATCTTCTCGTCGCCCTCCATTAATATTCCTGCAAGAAGGTGCCATGCTACATACGGCACCATCTCATGGTTGTGAACACCATTAAGAATAACCAATTTCCAAACATTGTCTTCCCTGATGGCATATCCACGCACCTTGAACAAACACCCACATTTTCTTGATCTCGTTACTTCATGCTTCACTTTTCTCTTCAGTACTTTGTGCTCGCCACTCCGTTCACAAACCAACTCCAACATAGCATTTCTACCTTCACAAGATCTTTTAATGATAACCGTAAATCCAGCCCTGTTTACTTGTCAACGAACCCAACCGAGCAATTCGTCTTTATCTTTCCATGTATCTCGGGTCGAAAATAAATGAGTTGTGTTCACTTCGTTGTCACGAAGTTTCCACACACCGGAAAGAGAAAGGATTTCCAATGTCGAAAGCCTTTAATTGCGGGTAACAAAGGATATCCACTTCATTATTCATCTTCTAAGGCTTGAAAAACACCAATGTTTGCCTGTTGGTTCCATGATCTTTTCTATAGATGAAAACCAAACAAAAAGGTAGTAAAATAGCCCCCAAACAGTTAGGAAAATAACTAAAGAAGCAAATGAAAACAAGATCTAAAAATAGGTAGAAATCTAAGCTATCACACAACTTTTTTCTATATTGATATCAAAATTAAATTTATTTCAAAATATTTAAATAAAAAATAAAATATTATTAAATGAACAATAATGTTAAAAAAAATACTCCAAAAAGATCATGTGTAACGTTAAAGAACTAGAGGCTTACTATTCATAATAAAACTAGTAATAGACCATTGCGGTAATCTTATAAAAAATAATTAATATTGTCATATGTTTAAGGATAATAAATGAAAATTATCAACATTAATATAATGTTTCTATTGAATAATTTTTTCTTATATATAGAAAAATATGTTTAATATTTGAATCACATATGTTTTGAATTTTATTTTCTTATGTACACGGAAAAAAATTATATAATAAAATAATTTTTTTTAAAACTCATGATTATTTTCAAAATATAAAAATTAATATAATGTTTCTAATAAATAAATTGTTATTTTAAATATAAAACACCGTTCAATATTTACATCGCACCCGTTGCAGATTTTATACGTTTTATCTGTATAAACAAATTTTATGTAAATATATGAGAAGTTTGATATGATAAAATTGTGGAAACTCATTAATATTGTCAAAATATAAACATTAATATAGTGATTATATACCGCTCAATGTTTGCACCACACTCATTGCATATTTTTATGTGCTTATATATGCATAAATAAATTGTTATGTACATATATGAGAAAATCGAAATGATAAAATTTCAGAAACTCACGACTATTTTCAAAATATCAACATCAATGTAGTGTTTCTATTAAAAAGCTTTTTATTTTATATGCAAAACACTGTTCAATGTTTGTATCACACCCGTTGCAGATTTTATGTGTTTTATCTGCACAAACAAATTTTATGTGTGTATATATATATATATGAGAAAGTTGATATGATAAAATTGCGGAAACTCATTAATATTGTCAAAATATAAATATCAATAAAGTGTTTCTATTGAATAACTTTTTATTTGTATGCAAAACACCATTTAATGTTTTCACCGCACCCGTTACAGATTTTATGTGCTTATATATGCTTAAATAAATTTTTATTTACATATATGAGAAAATCGATATGATAAAATTTTAAAAACTCGTGACTATTTTCAAAATATCAACATTAATGTAGTGTTTCTATTAAATAACTTTTTATTTTATATGTAAAATACCGTTCAATGTTTGCACTGCACCCGTTGCAGATTTTATGCATTTTATCTGGAGAAACAGATTTTTATGTAAATATATGAGAAAGTTGATACGATAAAATTGTGAAACTCATTGTATGTAATACAGCGTTTCTATTGAATTACTTTTTATTTTATATATGGAAAACATCGTTCAATGTTTACACGATACCCGTTGCAGATTTTATGTGCTTATATATGCATAAATAAATATTACGTACATATATGATAAAGTAGATACGATAAAATTTTGGAAACTCGACTATTTTCATAATATCAACATCCATGTAGTGTTTCTATTAAATAACTTTTTATTTTATATTTCAAAAAATAGATACGATAAAATTTAGGAAACTCGACTATTTTCATAATATCAACATCCACGTAGTGTCCTTCTTCAAAAAAAACATCCATGTAGTGTTTTTATTAAATAACTTTTTATTTAATATTTAAAACACCGTTAAATATTTGCATCGCACTCGTTGAGGATTTTATATGCTTATATATGTAGGATTTTTTAATGTAACGATATGTGATAATCGATATGATAAAATTTGGAAAACTCGCGAGTATTTTCAAAATATCAACATCACTGTATTTTTTTTTATCAAATCAACATCACTGTATTGTTTCTCCAAAACACCGTTATATATTTATACAACACTCATTGTAGAATTTATGTGCTTATATCTCCAAAATCAAATAAAAAGATAGTCATCCTTAGTTACCATGATAATATATTGGCTTTTAAAAAAGGACAATTATGAAATTTTATTGAGTTTCGATTTTTATATATTGTTTTTTTAAATAATCTTTTTATATTTTTATAGTAGATTAAAAAAACAAATAATATTTTAAAATTAAAAGTATTCTAAAGACTTATTAATTTTGCATCCCGAAAAAACAAATATGCGTGGAAATTTTTTATGTCCGTAGATAATTCCATATTTTTTGTTTTTAAGTCATTTTTTAAAAAACAAATAAATAGAATCTTCCTAAAAAATCAAATAAATAGAATCTATATTTATCAATGAAAATTTGTTAGATTTGTGACGACCGTTATCCGTAATTTTTTAATAATTAATAAATTGATTAATTTCATAGTTATCCGTGGAAATTTGTTATAATTGTGATAGCCATTATCAATAATTAATTTTTTTAATAAATTAATTAATTTCATAGTTATCCGTGGAAATTTGTTACAATTGTGATAACCATTATCCTTAATTATTAATTTTAAAAAAACAATTAAATTAAATTTTGCAAAATGACCATTATGCACGTAAAATTAAGGAGATTATGAGTTTTAAAGAGGACGATTATGAAATTTTGCTGTACTTTAACTTTTATATATTGTTAGTAGATATAAAGCAAAGTTTGAAATATATGATGTAAAATTAAAATCAAATGCATCAATTTTTAAATGCTCTTTTTACATGTACTACATTTCATTTGAGAGGTCGGAGGAAGCAAACAATTAAAGATGTTGTAAAAATGTAATTCCTCGTATATGATGTTTATGGTGCCGTTTAGGGTGGAAGACTTCGTTAAGTCTCCTACGGTGAGAGACCTCAATTTTATTTTTTTTGAAAACTTAAATGACTTGTTTTTGCAAGTTATGTACTTTACTTACCTATTATAAAAGGTAAAAAGGATATAAATGGTTCTTATAATAATTTCATTTATATTTTCATGGTATGAATATTACAAGGTCCGAGTAGGAAATTCATATTATCCTTCTTTGAATGTTAAATCTAGAAAAAGAGAGAAATGTATGTACTCATTCTCCTGGTGCCTGCCAACATAAGTTTCTTAAGAGGTGAAAGGTTCGATTGGCTGTGATAGTGTAACCATTGCCACGCCTTACTTTCATTAGGACATGGAAACCAAAACATGTATTTGCATGCTGATTGCATTGATTTCTGGTTTGGAAATCCATATAGATGTCTGATTTACTGTGTTGCGGTCGCCAATAAATGGCTAAATTCGTCGGCGTCGGCGGCTCCAGCGAGGGATAATGATATTTCTCTTGGGTGAATGATTGATATGGAATCTTGTTATCAAATGCTGAATCAAACAACCCGGTTAGAACACAACGGGCGAAGAAGATGAGTATAAAAACAAATAGCAAAATAAAAAACAGAATTTTGGCAAACTAAATAGAAAGAAAATTTGCCAACTGCACCACACATATAAATATAGAATTTTACGATTTTGATACTATTTAATTGTTGTTATTAGCTTTAAGTAGTGATCACATGATGAATAATTTAATTCATTTTAATATGGGTTTCTATATATATATATATATATATAAAATATTACGTAGACACAAACCTTAATAAAATTTAAAGTAAATTATACTCCCCTCTCTTCAAAGATGTTTTGATTACATTCCTCTCAACTCTTATGTTAAAATATACACTCTTTTCCCCTCTTATTCAAAAATATGTTAGAAAATATTTCACTCTCCTCTTCTAAGAGAAGCTTGAATTACATTTCAATTCATTCTTAGGTTAAAATCTACATTTTACATCCTAAATAATTTGTTTTATTTCTAATAATCTAACGCACTTAAAAAAATATCATTACAGATCTATTTTAATATAATCGAAATTTGAATACATATTTTTTGCTATTTTTTATTCACAGTTTCATTAACATATAGTTTTAGACCCTATTATAAAATACGAAACAACCAAATTACTAAAGACGATAAAGAATGTTTATTTAAAATTTAATTTAATTTTCTAAATTATAAAATTAATAGCATAATATTTAAATTTAATTATCATTGAGATTTAAATTATAAAAAAATGAATTTATTTTTCTTAAATGATTGTTCAAAATGAGTATGTATATCGTAAAAATATTTATTTATGTTAGAATAGATTAAATTGTAGTGCATATTTAATTATTAAGGGAGGGAGTTGCAATTCAAGCATCTTATAGGAGATGAGAATATAAATGTTACTTTTTAAAGAAGGAGGGTGTCTATTTTAACATAAGAGGGTAGGGGAGTGTAATTCAAGTTTCTCTTAACGGAGAATAGTGTAATTTACTCTAAAACTAGTAATAGACCGTGCTTTCGCACGGGTCACGTAACATTGTGGTAATTATATAAAAATAATTACATTGTTAATATTGTCAAATATTTAAAAACTTTAAATGAAAATTATCAACATCAATATAATGTTTTCTTATACATATAATGTTTTTAATGAAAATTATCAACATTAATTACATTGTTATTTTCTTATGTATGCGAAAACAAATTTTTATATACATACTTGAGAAAGTCAATAAACTATTTTTTTTTAAAACTCTGATTATTTTCAAAATATCAAAATTAATTTAGTGTTTTTATTGTATAAAATTTTATTTTATATGCAAAACACAGTTAAATATTTGCACCACACCCGTTGCAGATTTTATGTGTTTATATGTACATAAATAAATTTTTATGTATATATATGAGAAAATTTATATGATAAAATTTTTGAAACTCATAACTATTTTCAATATATCAACATCACTGTATTGTTTCTCCAGAATACCGTTAAATATTTACACCACACTCATTGTAGAATTTATGTGTTTATATCTCCAAAAATCAAACTTTATGTATACTGATATGAGAAAGTTTTTTTTTCTTTGAAGAATGATATGAGAAAGTTGATATGCTTGAATTTTGAAAATTAATGATTATTTTAAAAATATTAGCATTAAGAATCTTAGTTGGTCTTAGTTAGATTGTCCTAGGTAAGAATCTTAGTTGTTGGGAAGATTCTCATAGAAAGTAAATTAGTCTTAGTTAAAATGTTACAGGTAAGTATCTTAATTGTTGGGAAGATTCTCATAGAAAGGAAGTTAGTCTTAGTTAGATTGTCATAGGTAAGAATCTTAGTTGTTGGGAAGATTCGTATAAAATGGAAGTTAGTCGTAGTTAGATTGTCATGGGTAAGAATCTTAACCGTTGAGAAGATTCTCATAGAACGGAAGTTAGTCTTAGTTTGGTTGTCATAGGTAAGAATCAAAGTCATTAAGAAGATTATCACATAACGAAAGTTAGTCTTAGTAAGATTATCATAGATAAAAATCTTAGTTCATAAGAAGACTATCACAGAACGGAATATAGTCTTGGTAAGATTATCAAAGATAAGAATCTAATGTCTTAAGAAGATTCTCACATAATGGAAGTTAGTCATAGTAAGATTATCATAGGTAAAAGAGTTAGTCTTAGCTAGATTGTCAGTCTTTCAGAGATTCTCATTTAACTAAAGTAAGTATTGTTAAGATTCTTATAGAATGGATAATCGGTCTTTCAGAGATTCTCGTACAACTGAAGTAAGTATTGCTAACATTCTCATATAATGGATATTCAGCTTTCAAAGATTCTCGTATAAATGAAGTAAGTGTTACTAAGAATCTCATAGAATGGATAATCAGTCTTTCAAAGATTCTCCCATAACTAAAGTAAGTATTACTAATATTCTCATAGAATGAAAGTTAGTCTTAGTAATATTATCAACGATAAGAATCTAAATTATCAAGAAGATTCTCACATAACGGAAGTTAGTCTTAGTAAGATTATCATAGATAAGAATTTGATCGTACCTGATCAGAAGGTGACTGTCGGTGCCGCGAATGCGGTGGTTTGAGTGGAGGTAGAATCCTTCTTGGAACCGGGGGGGGGGGGGTGTACCTGCAGTCACTTCGACACTCAAGTTAGTAGAGATCGGAGAGTGAGGGTTTATAGGAAAGTTAGATTCTACCTTGGGGTCTGCGATGAGTCCCCTATATATAGAGATGGAGGGCTGCAGAGCCGTTGTAATGGCACACCTGGCTCTGGCGGTTACGAAATCGTGGGAAGTGTAACCGCAGAGAGTTTATTGCGGGAACGTGCAGAGAGACGTTGTGGTTCGTTTGAACCGGTCTCGCTCGCTCCGTGCACCCCCCTCGCGAGGAAGGGGTGTGTCACAAGTAATTTTGCCAAACGTGGTGTTTGGGCTTTGAATAGTATTGGGCCCAAGTAAATGGGCCAAAACTCCATTTGGCCGATCCAGAACAGAATCTAAGTTGTTAAGAAGATTCCCACAAAACAGAAGTTAATCTAACTATGATTGTCATAAATAAGATTTTGGTTCTTAAGAAGATTCTCATAGAACGGAAAAGAGACTTAGTAAGATTATCAAAGATAGGAATCTAAGTTCTAAAGACGGTTCTCGTAGAACGGAAGTTAGTCTTAGTAAGATTATCAAACAATCCCTTTAGAAACTAACCCAAACAACAAGCAATCAAACAAAATCATTCCCGCTGTTGCATATGACTTAGTTGAACTAAGAATGAACCAATAACACAGATTTCACCGATCAAAATCTTAGAGATAAGTTGATCCAACAAACTATCCATTCAGAAACCTAGTCAACATGGAATTACATTTGTTTGACGACTGAAACTTACCTAAATGACAAACGATAACAAACAAAATTGCTCAAACTGTTGGATGTGACCTAATTGAACTTAGAATGAAGAAGAAACTTGAATTTCAGTGAAGAGATAGTTTGTCGCATTGACTTATAACGAAAATTTCGATCATCAAAGTTTAAGTTCATACTTTGTCCTTGGTCCACTTAGGTCTTATTCAACGGTCGAATTTATTTTATTGAAGAGAAATTCTTAGTTGGAAACAACTCCAACTCAAATAAATCGGACACACACATAAAAGATAAAATTTAGAAGAGAAAATAATATAGTCAAAAAATTTAATATCGTTTCTCTTTAAAATTTTATCTTTCATGTACGTGTGTCAATATAATTTTTATTTAGGCCTGTCTCTATCTAAGATTTGCTATATATAAAAACCCATAATAACATGAATTAAATTATCGATTATTTGATTACTATTCAAAACTGGCAACAACAATTAAATACAATCAAAATCCCAAAATTGTGGATGTGTATGTGTGGTGCAGTTGGTTATGAATGATGCCTGTTGTGCTATGTGCAATTGGTCTCTGGTTCGAGACTTGGTTTCCCAAAATTTGTTATTTTTTGGCCTTTTTTTAATAGTCTTCTTCTCCGCCCGTCGTTTGTAAAACGGGTTTTTTTCAACCCGTAAACCGATCCAATCGAATCTCGCACACTACACAATGAAATTCAACAATTTTTATGTAGTTTTGATCGGATTTGAAAGTCAAGGAGAAAGCATATACTTATTTTGCAAATCCACAAGCAAATAACAGTTATTGTTCTTAAGATATTTGTCGGAGCCACCGTCCCCGCCGACGTTAACGTATTCTGCATTTTGCCGGCGACCGTATGAATGTTGATTTCAGAAAGCAATCTTCATGTTCATGTTCTATTGCTTTGGAAACCAAAACGGGTACAGAACCAAAACGTGTATGAACTTATGTTTGTTAGAGAGAAGAGATATTGGTTCTGGAATTTACTAGTAATTTTTCCTACAATGCCAAAAATACCCTTTGTGAATTGTGATTTAAAAATCAATATACATGTTAAAAAATTAAAATCTTAGGAGTTAACAAACAATCAAATCTCAGCCATTAAAATATTTCTAAACTCATCCAATGGTTCACATCTATTTTGCAAACACAAAAAAATAAAAATATTCAAGTCTCCTACGGTGAGAGACCTAAAGTGGTCTCCTAGCCTTTGCCGATGTTTATATTGAATCCCAACAAGATATATCTACAAAGTATTTCAAGATCATTTTGTTTTTTTAAATATACTTCTAAAATATGTACCCGTATGTATGGGAGAAGTATAAACAAAATAGGCCAACAAAACATCTATAACATATTTAATAAAAATAAAATAAGAGTTCCCATGAGCTTAGCTCATTTGGTAAGGGATAATGCACAATATGTGGCCGGGGTTCGAACACCAGACACCTCATTTATTCATCTGTAAGGTGAATTTCTCTGGCCACTAGGCTACTTGACCAAAAAATAATAATAATAATAATAATAATAATAATAATAATAATAATAATAATAACAATTTTGACAAAAAAGAAGAATAAAACAGATTGATTTGGAAGTAAATAAGTTAGCAATGACGTGTGATGATGAGGATTTGAGTTGTGTTTGTTCTGTATCACATCACACCACTCGTTCATTCATTCATTCATCTTCCACCCACGCACACCCCCATTATTAATTAGTTATCACCATCCACCCACCCACAATAACAGCCAGCCATCACCACCAATGAGTCAATACAATCAGCAACAACCACCGCCTCAAGGTACATACGTAATCATTGCTTTCTTTCTTTCTGCATTCATTTTCTTGTGTTTATTCATTTCTCAATCTCATGATTTAATTTATAGGTTATCCTCCACCATCTGAGGGAAAGGAAGGATATCCTCCGCAAGGGTATCCACCACCAGGGTATCCACCACAAGGATATCCGCCACCGGGATATCCACCGCAAGGATATCCACCACCAGGTTATCCACCGCAACAAGGATATCCTCCACCACCGTACCCAGCACAAGGGTATCCTCCTCAATATGCTCCTCCTCAATACGCTCAACCTCCACCTCCTCAACATGTACACAATCACAACAATTCAAGCAGCTCTGGTTGCTTAAAAGGATGGTACGTACGTTAATTATATTCCCTCTCTCATGCATGCATCCATGCATTCCTTTCATTCTTAAATCTCTTGTGTCTCGTTCTGCCGAATCGGATCTGGTTGATTTACGACTTAACTTGGTCACCATTGTGGATTATAAGTATCAACTATAAGAGAAATTATATTTTTACAATGTCAAATTAATACATTGTCCTTTGATGTTTTATGTGTGTTTGTTTGAAATGCATGTAAATCGTAGAAGATAAAAAGTATTATCTCTTATGTCATGTATATGGTCTATATTTTGGTTACAAATACTTATGATTCTCATCAAAAGAAATGTGTTTATAGACGCATAAAGTTACAAATAGAACAATTTCTCCTATCAAATTGAAATTTTGCACATTCCATTGCTGGTAGTTAAAATAGCAAAACACAGAGACTTGCAATCTATTGGTAAAAAAACTTCATGTTCATGTCATGGTAGACGGATAAATAGATCAAATGCATGAAGAAGATATTGTATGTTTGCTGCTTCGAATTGTATATATTTTTCACCACTCATACTAACTTGTTTGTGTTTGTATATTGGTGCAGTTGTGCTGCTCTCTGCTGCTGCTGCCTATTAGATGCCTGCTTCTAAGAAGACTTTACCCTGCACCAATTGGATTGAAGTGTGTTTAAGCATTGAGCTCAATGAAAATTGTTTCTAGTTTCTTTTCTGTGTTGCCCCTTGTTGAATGTTTCTTTTTATTAGTAAATAATATGAACTAATGCTTCCCAAGGACACCTCTGCCAAATTTACAGGCTTTGCATAGTTAACAAGTTAAATTCCTAGTTCTTCAATACCCTGTTCTCTACTAGACTTCCTTTTGAAAGCAGAAAC
>Ga0315915_1008335_pt1 | contig 12134 bp, 8 predicted proteins | sample MpolbnodulesMG_FD_207738 | JGI IMG/M metagenome (GOLD analysis project Ga0315915, IMG submission 207738) | Medicago polymorpha root nodule microbial communities from Los Angeles, California, United States - branched nodules | ecosystem: Host-associated > Plants > Roots > Nodule | place: USA... | reverse complement strand
TATGTACTGTATAATTACTTAAAAACTCTTTAAATTAATAATTATTAATTTATCGATAAATTAATAACTCTCTAAATTAATAAATTTCTCCGGTCCTGACATTATTAATTTATAGAGTTTTTATATAGTATATCTTATTTGCCAAAACAAAAAGTTAGTATATCTTATTTTTCGCTACTCCACCGCTGATTTGAGATAGATAAGTTTATATTATTGGAGTTGTGAAATATAAAATATACTAACTTATAGAATATACTGACTTAAAACAAAATTTCTTGGGGTAGCTACACTGTCATTGTGAATAGCTTCACCCTAGAGTCCGAGGACGTTTTTTTTTGGATAATTTACTAATACCTCTTATATCGTTTATTAAATCTAAAGGTATGTCTTAACTTTTGTGAGCTCTAAAAATGAAATGATTAAACTTTTTTTCATAAAAAATAAAATGACTTAATTGCACTTTTTGCCCCTAAAGTGTTGCTATTTTACAATTTTGGTCCACTACTTTTTAGTGATTTTGACCCTTTTTTTTCTTTTGTCATTTGTAGTCCCCTCTTAATTTCATTCAGAAAAAAATTCTGATGGAACAACTTGCTAATTAAGTGTGCATATTATTTTGAAGGAAAATGATAACTTGTGTCCTTGGAATACATACTAAGAAATTTAAATTAGAAATAATTGTCTCAAAAGTTGTGCATTCAGCTTTATTCAACTTTTAAAAGTCAAAATTTTACTGTTTTCTATAGAAAGTTTCTAATTTTGAATTCCTTAACTTGTGCCCTTAAGGCACAAGATAAGAGAACCCTATTTTAAATAGTTTCATGCTACTTTAAGACTAAGATAAAGTTTGAATGAACTGATTTTCTTAAATTTGAAGGAATCAATTTACTACTAGTATTTTGCGCATTTAAAAGACTAAATGAATTATTTTTTTAGGCTAAAGGCTAAATGAAATGAACGTACCTTTTCAAAAATTAAAATACTTACTTACTCGACATTGTTTTGAAGTTTATACTGCCCTATACTATATATATTAAATTGAAAGTTCTTCGGTAACTGGATATCTACAAAACTTTTAGTCTTTTTCAAAGGTAGGATTGTAAATAGACAAATTTTCAAAGTGATGACGAGGTGGAATCGACTTCATTGTTATTTTAATTTTAATTTTTAATCTTATTTTTTTATTATTTTATTACATTCGTTTATGTAGAATCTGCATGGCATTCTTATTTCAGATGTAAATGTAAAATGATTTCTAATACGAAAACTAAATACGAAAATAAATAAAATAAAATAACATATCCGTACAATTCGAACAAAATACTATCTCATCATTATTATAAACAAAAAATTATGTTTTAGGTTCATTGAATATATATTTGGTCTCTATATAGACCATAAATCAGTTATTTAATAATAAATTTAGTTTTTTTTCTTCTTATAAATGATCGGAAAAGTATACGAAAACTTTTTCTATGTCTTCTATTCAATTCACTCGGTCAAAGCATAAGGAGTATAATTCTCATGCAAGTAACCGCCAATAGCGGTGGAAATATTGGTGAAATAATTGCTCCTTCATGGAAACCAATGCACGTAAATTTGTAATGTCATGATCCTCAACATTTGCCAAATTTAGGTGTACCTGTGATAAAGTAAAGTCTACTAGCATTGATGAGGGGAAAATTATCCATTCAAATTCAAACAGATTAGAAAAATAAAAGTTGACTCAAGGTATATATATCCTTTAATGCACAAAAAACTATAGGATTGTACGTGGCGCTTGATAGGATTCACGACAAGAATAAGCTGAGAAACGAATAAGGTTTATTATGGATCATATACAAGCCAATCCTATACATGGCGAAAAAACTCATGGAATTGGACGCAAACGTAACATGATTATAAATCTAGAGGTTATCTCCCTCGCCATACATCTCGTCGGCCAAAATCCGTTTATGGATACAATCTTCGTGTTTGTAGCATACATAGTCAACACATTGTCTAGGCGACAAAAAAGTTGTCTTTGCAACACGTCTAACTCGCCACATTGTCTAGGCGAGCATATAAATTGCTCAAAGTCACCACTCTTATTCAACAAGACTAATGACTTTGAGATACACCGTTTAAGAACTTTCCAAATGACTCTACAAGATAATTCTTACTCGAGCATGGGTCTAACTCGAGTAACGGACCCCTCTGTGTCTTTAACTCATAAACTCATTAACGAGCAAAAGCCCATACCCAATTATGTGAAGGCCTAAGACACTATTTAAACCTTCATTCTACTAGGAGTGGGGACTTCAATGTCTAAGTGCATAGGATTCTAGAATCTAAAACGCCTCGTATCACCCTTAAATGAACCAATGGTATTCTAAGACTTTGTCGTCCCTAATCATCGAACCCAACAACTCTTTTTCCATTATGAGGTCCTCTACGGCCACACGTATAAAAGGGTGTTAAAGAGTCCTATATCGTACAAAAAATGGTTTGGACATGTGTTTATAAGTGGGGGCAATCTTCACTTCTCAAGTCGGTTTTGTAGGGTTATGTTAGGTCGACCACAATTTCTAAGATGGTATCAGATTCTCTCCAGGATCTATTGAGCCACCTACTATCAGATTTTTGCTATTGGGCCACCCATCATTTATGTCCACCAACCAAACTTAAAAGTATTTTGTGAGGGGGTATGCTAAAGAGTCTCATATTGGATAAAAGATTACATGAGCATGTGTTTATAAGTGGAGGCAATGCTCACCTCACTAGCGGGTTTGTGGGGTTGTGTTAGGCCCGACTATAATTTCTAAGAAATGGATCTTCCATTATCTCTCAAGGTGTGATTGATCTAACCTTAAATCTTCAATTCTTGATCAAATACTAATTTGAGCGTCATAGTGTTTTTTGCGGGTACCCATCTGCAAACATCATCGCAGAAAACTTGCAGGACACCGTTCTCGTGACCACCTAATATCAGATTTACGGAGACGTTCTTGGATGTATGGATAGAGACAAAATATTTAGTTTTGACTTCGTTCATGGTTAATTAATTTGTTCAAAGGTAATATTACAATTCAAGTGATGACGAGGTGGAATTGACTTCATATACTTCTAATCTTAATATTTTACTATGTTCGCCTCTGCATGGCTTTCTTGTCTTACAATGTAATTAAATGATTTCAAATACGAAAATATAATTTGGAGAAAGTGCAACACTCGTACTTTTCTATTTCTTCTATCCAATCCACTAAGTCAAAGCAAGATAAAATTTTCATACAGTAACCGTCATTAAGCTTAGGTTGTAAATCATGGCTAGTTTTTCCTTGGGGGGCCAATACGCATAATTGATAATGCCATGATCTCCTCTTATAAGTTTTTCCAATTTAGGTGTCTTTGATAAAGTCTAGCTACTAGTAGCATCAATGAGGAGAAAATTATTCATTCAAATTTAAACGGATTATAGAAAAAAAATAATTTGACTAAAGGCAAAGCTTTTTAAAGCACAAATTTTACCAAGGTGAGAAACCAAGAAGGTTTCTTATGGATCGTACAAGCCAATGGAACAGGATCCATGGGAACCAAAGTTGTGGATATGCGGCGGTAAAAGTAAAACTCATGGAATTGCACACACACACAACAAAAAAAAAAAAATTATCATAGACCTAAGGCTACATTTACTTCTCATGATTCCATGATGAGTTATCCTAAGTATTAGTTAAAGAAGGAATGGGATTATAAATATTATTATTAAGAATGCTTGAATATAAAGATATAGTACTATACATGCAAGAAAAATAATATGAAACCTACTATAACTATTCAAATTTGTATTGTTGCTTCAGATTCTACCAAAGCAGCATGTGATACAAACATATTCAATATTCATAATCAAATCTCTTGCTAAATGGAATACTTTAGCATTTATTTTTTTCAATTTTTCAACTTCTATTATACAACAATTCAGGATTGACTTTTATTTCCAAAATTAAAAGACACATACATACATGATTCTCTAAAATACAACTTAAAATATCAAAGACACTTAAATTTAATTATATGAGCATACAATCATGCATAAACAGTGGGAATCAAACACAAATCACTTTTCCTTCCAATAGCCAATCCATAATGTTCAGTCATATCCAAATCCTTAGGTTTCATTTTATTTGGGAGTTCCCAATTAAAATGATAAAGTAATAAAGCCACAGGAAGCATAATACCAGCTATACCAAATTGCAAGCCAGGGCAAATTCTTCTACCTGCTCCAAAAGGAAGATATTCAAAGTTATTCCCTCTAAAATCAATAGAACTACCTTCAAATCTCTCTGGAATAAACATCTCAGCATCATTCCAATATTGAGGATCCCTTGCCATAGCCCATACATTAATCATGACTTTGGTCTTTTTTGGTATATCATACCCATCAATGTTGGTTAATTCAGTGCATTCTCTAGGGAGTAATAAAGGAGTAGGTGAGTGTAACCTTAAGGTCTCTTTTATCACTAATTTTAGGTAAGGAAGTTCTACAATATCATTTTCAGATATGATTTTCTTTCCTTTGCATGCTTCTCTTATTTCAGCTTGTGCCTTGTTCATCACACTTGGATTTTTCATCAGTTCTGAGATGGCCCATACTATTGTTGATGTTGTGGTGTCGGTTCCTGCGGCAAATGCATCCTGAAATGAACAAATTAAAATTAAATTCATATTGCACCAAAAAAATTAAAATTAAATTCATATGATGTCCATAAATTATTAATTTAAATACACATTTTTTAAAATAAACAAAAAATCAAAGTTGTAGTTATTCCCTCAATTTGAGCGTTCAAAAAAAAAACAAGGTTATATATTTGTTTCCCCACAAATATATCACTTTTCATTTTTAGACTCCGTAAAATCTTTTGTTTGGATTTAGTCATCTTTTTACAAAAAAAAAATGTTTTTAATCCTTAAAACATTGAATTTTTTTTTTAAACTTGATATCCGGCTCAAGGACCAGTCCAATCCCACTGGCCATTTGTGAGGGGCGTTTAAAACCATTTCAAAATAACAAATAAATCAATATGGTCGACATATTTCAAGTCCTGACTGCAAAATAACAAATATTATATTATTCAAAAAAATAACAAATATTATAGAAATTTAGACAATATAACGAGGACTAAAAGCAAAGTTGTAGAATCAATCAAATGTTTTTTCAGAGACAAAAAATATGAAGTAACATATGATGAAATGAAAAAAATAAAATTGAAACCTTAAAATCATATTTAGAAACCCAACCAAACGGTAAAACATAGAGGGGGAAATAATCTTCAACCTAATTTTTGTAATTACAACTTGTGAGGTTGACTATTTTAAAGTGGATGAAAATATCATTATCGCAACGTTGAAAATATTCTTTGAGTAGAAAAATTAATGATTTTTTTTAACAAAGTAGAAAAATTAATGATTGAAAACGTGATAACTTCACACATAAATATAGAAGAAAAAAAATATATGTACCCTCACATGCATCCTAGCTAGTAAAATTAATGGCATGATGCTAACCCGAAAAAGAAAAAAAAAAAGAGCTAGCTAGTAAAATTAATGGCATGATGGTCACCCAAAAAAAAAAAAAAGTAAAATTAATCCCAACAACAATATTTATATACTTACAAAAATCACAGCTTTGATGTTGCTAGTTGTTATTGGGATTTCAAGGCTTCCACTTTCTTGGATTCTCAAAAGTACATCAACAAGATCTTCTTGCTCTACCTCATCACTACTAAATTTCCCTTCTTTTGCTCTTCTTTGCTTCTCTTGATGCTTTCCAACAATTATTTCCAATATTTTATCAGCTTTTTTGTGCATTTTCTCCACTTTGGATTTTGTGCCAGTTAGCACTTGTATTATAGATTTCATTGAAGGAAACAAATCAGCAGGTTCAAGTCCTCCAACAGATTCAATTGCTTTTCTAATCACACTCACAAATTCATCTTGGTCCTCGGTTTTGTCACCAAAAGCCGATCTAGAAACAGTAGAACTCACCAATGAAAAAATTCTATTGGTGAGATTTATTGACGACCCTTCTGATGACTTAATTGATTTTATAAAATTTATCGTCTCGTCTTCTCTAATATAAGAGAAAGATTGAACTCTTTTATTACTTAAAAGCTCTAACATACATATTTTTCTCATTTGTCTCCAATAATCACCATATGGAGAAAATGCAATATCTTTTGAACCATAAGTCATAATATGAGAAGCTTGAAGGTGTGGCCTATTAGCAAAAATAACATCATGGGTTTTCAATATTTCTTTTGCTAACTTTGGTGAGCTTATAACTACAGCAGAAGTTTCACCAAGTTTTAGGTGGACAATAGGTCCATATTTATGAGCAAGTTGCTTAAAAGCACGATGTGGAAGTGATCCTAATGCTGCTATTTGATGAAGGTTACCAATGAGTGGTAACTTCATTGGACCAGGGGGTAATTTGTAACCTAAGGTTTTTGGCTTGTAATATTTTGCAAGCAAACGCAGTGTTAAGAAGAGAAAAAAGGGAATAACAAAGGACGAAAGTTGAGTTTCCATGATATTTGTTGGTTATATTAATTGATTTAGAAAGATAATATTCAAGTTTCAGGTGTTTGTGTTGTTTGCTAAGACGGTTGGCACTATTTATAGAATCATGAATGTGTCTATCATAGGATAATAGCATTTTTTTTTGAGAGATCATAGGATAATAACATGTGTACCTACTTTTCTTTATAGAATCATGAATGTGTCTATCATAGGATATAACTAGTTGACCATGCATGCATAAACTTATATTGTGTGTGTGGTGTTTTGTAAAATTAATCGAAGAATTAATTAGTTGATAAATATCAAATAACATAAAATATTAAAAAAATCAGTTACATGATATTTTATATAAACTTAATTTTTATCTTATTATTCTTTTATAAAATATTTTCATTTTTATTATATTAATAAAAGGCTCGAATAGGATATGATATTCCTATTCTAAATTTTTAAAAGGTATTTGAATTGATGATATATGTGATGGAATTGAGTGGGACGAAATAGAATGATTTGATATTTCAAATTCCAATGTTAATTTTGTTTTTTTTATAAGTATTCCAAAGTTTAATTAGAATATTATTTATATAGACAAATACTAGTGATTAGAAGTTTGATTCCTAAAATTCCTCCAAAAAAAAGTTTGATTCCGAAAAATATAGTGTTAGTTTGTGTTTATAGACTATAGTGTGGAGACTCGTGGTCCAAAACATCAAATCAATGGATCTTAAACCCCTAATTTTTTCATTTTTATGCATTTGTGACTTTTTTTTTTTTTAAGGATGCATTTGTAACCTGGAGGGTAGTTTTTTTTTCTCATCAAGAATTGTTCTCAACAAGGTAAAATATAGTGAAAAAAATGGTTTTCTCTCTCTAACTATCTGAATTCTCTCTAAACAAACTGACCTCCATCCCCTTTTTTCAATTCCTCTCCCAAATCCAAATTTGTTCCTTCCAAGATGTAGTTTTTCTTTGACGGTGAGGTGATGAGATTTCCTTTCTCTGTTTTACCGGCGTGCCCGTTCTTCCTCTGGCGTCCTTCTTTTCCTTTCTCAGTTGGTTTAGATCTACTGTTTTAGGTTTTGGTAGGTTGTTGTTTGTGGATCGGGTGTGTTCTATGTTGCGCCACCGTGAAGCTTTTGAGCGTCGGCGTGAAGCTCTTGTCGTGGGTTCCTTTAGGTTGTTGTTTTTCTCTCCTTCCAGCATGATTAATCATCCTTCGCCGGGCTTTTTGCTGGGTCGTCGCAAGGCTCACGGTGGGAGGGAGAGGGCTTCATGCAGTGATTGTGGATTTCTGCTCCATGGTGTTTTTCGGTTTGGTGGTTGTATCTCATGGTGGTTTTGTTTTTTTACTTGTCAGTTTTGTTTCGTTTTCGTCGGTTGTCGTTTGATTGTCGTCGGCAGGCTTTTGTTGTTTTGGTTCTCCGACAGGTTGTTTTTTGTTGTTTGTTCGCACATGGATTGGGAGAGCTTTAGATTGAGGACTTATCGTAGTGGTTGTGTTTCAAATACCCGAAAGGGTATGGTTCGTTTAACCTGAAAGGGTCTGTTGCTGACGTATTTGACTCATCCCTCGATCTGAGTTCTTATGCGTTGTTTGTTCGAAAGAGCATTTTATGCTTGCTTTTGTTCGGGGAGCTTGGCACTTGGCTTGGCATTTTTCACTTTTTTTTGTACCTGGTTTCGCGCCCGTACGCGGGTTCACTGGGTTGCGCATTGGATTAGTGGAATTTTGTTAGGATAGATTAGAGTTGTTCCACTTGGACTGTTTTTTTTCACTATGTATTCCCGTTTGGGTTATTTTTGGGTCAGGTCTAATGTCCCCCCAGTCTTTGTATCCGTTTCTTTTTATTTATTATATTTTCTATTTTGCCTAAAAAAAATGGTAAAATATTGTGGGTTAGTTTGTATTTATAATATGGAGACTCGTGGTTCAAAAGTTTGAATCTATAAGTATTGGTGGTTAATTTCTTCAAAAATAATTTTAGACGGTCAAACGTGAATCTACCACTAAAATGAGAAAGAAATAAAGAAAATGATATAATACACATGATAAATTGATGATGTAATAGAAAGATATTAAAAAATGTGAAAAATAAAGGTGTTCATTTATAATTTTCTCTAATTTCTTAGACCGAATAAGCATTTGTTAGCAACAAAGATTTAAATTTTGTGAAGAAAAAAAAAGGCATCGACTATATAAAGACATTGTATGGTTTTGAGGAGGTTTTTTCAATTATGATTATAGTCTACAAATTATATAAGAACGTTATATTGTTTCTGTATTAAAAAAAAAAAAGCTTCATTGCAATTTTGATCCCCCTATTTTTAATTTTGTTAACTTTTGATATCCTATTTTGAAAAATCACTTTTTTGGTCCTCTATTTTGAAAGTCAACGTAAAATTTTAGTCCCTCTTCTCTTTAGATGATGTGGATCCTACGTGACGTTGCTGACATGGTAACTTCATCATACTTTCATTTCCATGTCATTAATATTAAAATTATATTGAAAATTTTAATAATTATACTTTATAAATAATCAGAAAACAAAATTTAAAAATCAAATGTTTAAATTGAAGAACCCTAATTTTGCAAAATCCTCGAATTGAATTTTCTTCCTAAAATCATAGCTACTTTTTATAGGGAAAAATCCTACTACTTGAAGATGGCATTGGAATTTTTATTTTTTAAAAAAAAAAAATGCTTATAGCATTTCATCAATAATAGTAGATTCAATACATTGTGGGATTGCATAATAAATAGTGGGACTAGTTAAGGAAATGGCTTCTCTTGCTAAAGCATGAGCCGCCATATTCGTTTGTCGCCTAATAAACTCGACCCTAGAGTTTGTGAAGGAAGAGAAAAATTGCTCTCGACACTCATCAATAATATTGCCAAATTCTGTGATATATGTCATACGGGAGTGGAAATCATCTCTCGTTATTTTAGAATCAAGTTCGAAATCTATGTTGTCGAATTGCATGTCTTGCATCCATTGAATGGCATGATAAAGACCCAAAGCTTCGCCAACAGCTACTGGATAAACTTATAAATGGCGATATATGCTAACATTTTATGAGAATATATTTGATGCAGTGATCAAACAAGATTTTATCCATAGTATGGCTTAGGACCTTAAAATATACCTTTAGATTTGATTCTTTCTGGTGTCAATTTCGGTGACCTTGAAATATACTCCTTCAATGTCATTTGTTTAATTTTTTCATCTTAAAATTTAGTTTTTGGATGTTATTCTCTTTCATATAAATTTATTCATTCAACCTCTATTATTTTAAAATTATTCAATTTTGGTCTTTACTGGCGAGTGACAATGCAAAATTACAAGTATGTTGTGATGAGTCGACAAAATACATGTTTATTCGGCATTTAAAATTCTGTAGCGTATTTTTTAATTGAAATTAGTTGTTTAGTAAAATAACTACTTCAAAATCTACAAATCCTTCAACAAACCTGCAAAACTATCAACAACTCACTTTATTTTCTATGCTCTCATGGTCAAGCACACACTCCTTTTTTTTTTTTTTTTTTTTTACAATTTCTCTCATGTTGAATTTTCTTGTTCATCTTTTTTTTTCTCATCTCTTTTTTCTATTCTCATGAAAGAAAGGAACAAAAAATTTCCTCCAAGAAACCGCCATCAACCCGCCTTTTTTATCATGTTGTGCCTCAGTTTAACCTTTTTTGGCCAAGTCGCCATATCATAGATGCAGAGAGTCTCACACTTAAGAGAGGAATGTTAATGCATCATGTGTGAGTCAAAGTTTCTCATTGGATGCAAAAGTATATGGTGAGAAAAGTATAAGTGAGATGACATATATATCTAATGTCTTAAAATTTTAGATGAAGATGTGACATCAATCTCACTTTTGTTATTGGTCATAGCCTAATATGATTATTCAACTCGGTCTTGACTTCTCGTGAAGTCACAACATTATGATGAACTGTATTTTTAGTTTTGTATGTGATATTTTCAATTTTTTATCCTAAATTTTTGTTTTCGAGTGTCATTCGATTTAATGATATTTTTTATTGAATCCTTGTTATTCAAAATATATAATATAAACGCTAAATATTCTTTAATAATATTTGATTTTGTAAATACTGTTTTCTTTATCAAATTAGAATACATTTCAATATTATACTTGATTACACATATATTTTCTTATGTAGTGAAGTTTTTGACATTAAAATATGTAATGACTCGGTTATTTGGTTCAATCGAATTTAATGTTGTACCTTTTTTAATATAAATCGAGTGACATTGACGAGTCATTCATTTTGACCGATGATCAAGTTATTCGATAAATGATCCAATATTTTGATCGAGATTATAATCGGTTTGGATTTCAAAATATTAGTTTGAATTGTATTCTAATCACTCGAACTAATCAATGATAAAAATGTATTTGTCATATATTTCTTCAAAACATAAACAAAGGATTTATTATTACCGATGGATTATTCTGACCATTTTTACCACTTGGCTTATGGTTTGATTAACCTAATACTAATCAATTATTCAACACGTGACATAAACAGAACTTGCAAAAACCTTACATAAATACCATTAACTCTTAATAGATCAACATTATCATCATATTCACATTCTTGTCAAAAAAAAATTCATCAGATTCACATTAATGAATATGTACAAAAAGAACAACTCAAAAATTCCTTGGCTTCCGCGTAAAGAAACACGAAATTTTTATGACTTTTTTTTTTTGTGTGAATGTTAGTATCTATGAGCTTAGAACAAATCTATCTTATATAAAATGTATTTTAATTGAAAAGTTGAATAAATTAGAAACTAATTCAAAACTTGACCCTCCAAAAAAATTCAAAACTTGACCAAGGAAGATTTGGACCATATGATACATAGAAGTATTCCGCTATCAAATTAACAAGTAGCTTTCCTTCAAAAGAAACTAACAAGTAGCATAATCATTAAAATTAACACTAATATTTTGACCAGATTAAATTTGTTGTACATTCGCTGAATTGGTGTAAAAAATTGTACCGTCAATCAATCACAAATTATCTTTATATAATTTTATATTTATATATATCTTACCACCAATATATAATGGGAATACATGATTTTTTTTGCTAGATTTTTATTGGTCAATTTTATCCTCCGTCTACTATTAAAATAATAAATTGATTTAATAAAACATGTAACCAATTCTCTTAAAAAATAGAAAGAAATAAAGCACAAAAAGATAATCGATGCAATTTTATTTTTTTGTTTTGATAATCGATTCAATTCATAACAATATATAACGAAAATACACTTTTTTGAGTTTGACAAAGTGTATGGAAGTTATAATCACAAACAAAAGTAGAAAACAGCGAGAGAAAGAAAGAGAGAACACAAAAGAATTTGTTTACCCAGTTCGATCCAAATTGACCTAGTCTGAGGGAGAGAGCAGCTCTCTGTTTCACTATAATGATGAGTAACTTTACAAAAGAGATATCAATGGGTTACAAGAATAAGTCTCCCGCCTAATTCTACCCAAAGTCCCAATCTCTTCCTGTAACCAAGAGACTCAATCCTAATAGT
>Ga0315915_1008330_pt1 | contig 12137 bp, 4 predicted proteins | sample MpolbnodulesMG_FD_207738 | JGI IMG/M metagenome (GOLD analysis project Ga0315915, IMG submission 207738) | Medicago polymorpha root nodule microbial communities from Los Angeles, California, United States - branched nodules | ecosystem: Host-associated > Plants > Roots > Nodule | place: USA... | reverse complement strand
ATCCTCACACCCTTGATCACATATTGAGTTGATCGCTTATGTGTTTGCATATATACCTCTCCAAAAAGCAAGCATATCATGACAAAATTAAATATTTATTTAATTATTATTTGTGAGTTCAATAATTGTACAATAAAAATGAACTATTTAATTATTATTTTGATTACTTAACTTATTTTTGAGTTTAGATTGGACTCAACTTTGTATGGTACTTCGATGATTTAATCCTTTATTTTTGAGGTTCCATATTGGATTAATAAAGTAAAGTTAAGCATTAAAGTTCATGTCCTTCGATCTTTTTCATCTGCCTTTTTATTTAGGGTCAAATATGTTTTTGGTCCCTATAATTATACCATCTTTTTGTTTTAATCCCTCTAAAATTTTCTTTCAATTTTTAGTCCCTATAAAATTTTCAATCACTACTTTTGGTCTTTATTTTTAACTAAATTTTTGTATTTTTTAATGAAATTGTGCAAAAATATATAGAATGTTGTAAAAATCACTCAAAAAAATAGATTTTTTTAACGAAATATAAATTAAATATGAATATTTTACCGCCAAAAATAAAAAATTTATATTTAATTCATGTTTTGATAAAATATTCTAATATTTTTTTGGGAGAAATCCTTATAATATTATAAATTTTTGCGACTGCATTTCTTCCGTGCTCGTCTACACATCACCAGGTTTACTTCATTCCGTATCTTTCTCCAAATAGAGAGAAATACCCTGACCGGATCCCAGTGAGACCTAGCAGTTATTTTTTCCTTTTCAACTATATATACTGTTTATTTACGATGGTGAAAGCTTGTTTGTTATCTATCTATAAATCCATTCTTATGTCCGAATTATTTCTTTGGTCTATTGCATTCGTTATGTCATATGGCAGCATAAATGACTAATGACCCGTATGGATTGACTTATTTTTTAGCTTATGAAAAATAACTTATGCAAATAATTAAGCTTTTATGTTAATTCATTCGTTCTTACTAACAAAAATTGTATCTTCATAATCTGTTTTTTCATAACTTACCTTGACAAGCTTGCGAATAATAGATAAAAACTTGTTTATTTGCTTAAATTGTTTTGCATAAGCTCAAAAATAAGCCAATCCAAACTAGAGCTAGCTTATGATCTTTTTGTAAGGCCTTTTTGTACAATGAATTCAAATTAAGGAATAATGTTCAGATGATTTTGCTTATGAACCTATACATATGTGGTCTCTCTCTCAAAGGATGGATCCTGTAATGGAAGTATCTTATGCCCTCAAATTATTTTATTTTCAGCTCTCTACTTGTTATCCTAAAGTTACAATTGTACATTGCCATGGAGTCTACATCCATGCTACTATCATATTATGGCCAAACCCTCTAGGTGTCCAGTGTCCACTTGATCACATAGTAATATCCATATTCCATAATTATATATAGGTTGATTTTAATTTTCAGGCACTGCATACTATATCAGTCATGGCTACAACATTAATATTGTTTTTTTTTTTTCCTTTCTTGCTGCAACTATAACACTCAGAAGTGCATGTCATTGATAAAATGTACATTTCTATCTTTTGTGCTAAATTGTATCTGGGTATGCTTGAACTTGAAGGTAATTGTATAGAAGGCTGAAAGTAGTGACATCCCAAACATTGACAAGAAAAAGTAAGATATTATCTGTCTAGACTTCCCTGCCCTCCTTATGTGGAAAATGACATTTTAATTATTTATATTCCAATGGATGTATACAATTCAAAATCACGCTTATCCCACACGTGACTGTCGCGTGCGTATGAGTCATGTGAATGGAAAAAGAGAAGATTTGGAAATTTTTGTACCCTTAAGTGGTTATAGACTTTTAGTCAGCTTGATCAGATTTCGCTCAATGAATTAATAGATGTGGTATGTTATGTTTATTAAAGGGTTAATATATGTTTATCCCTATAATATTAACGGTTTATGGTTTACTGTAAAAAAAAATAAAATTAGATTTCAACCCAATTTCAAATTCTTTGAACCTTCTTGGCATCAAAATTTCAAATTCTTTGAGGCTTTGTTTGCGAGTTTTGAGGGGAGGGGAAGGAAAGACTTAGGAGGGGAAGAGAAGAGAAGGGAGAAAGGAGGGAAAACCTTCCCCTTGTTTGGGATATAAAGAAACCTAGAAGGAAAGGAGATAGAGGACTTATGTGATAATTTTACTATTTTACCATTTTTTTCTCTTGAAATTAATACATTGTGATATACTTTGTAATTTATCTTGTAAATTATGATTGGAATTTTGAATTATTATGAGGATAAAATTGTCAATTTGTATGTTTAATTTTCAAAACCCTCCAATTTGGGGGAACTTTAAAATTGGACAAATGAAGCCCTTCAAAACCCCCCAAAACCTTTTCCTATTTTTTTTAAACTCCCAAACAAGGGTTTACCTCTCCATAAGCCTTTCCTTCCCATTCCTTCCCCTCCAAAACCCAATTCGCAAATAAAGCCTGAGTGAATTCTTTGGTAAATTATAAAGGTTTAATTGCACTTTTTCCTCCTATATTTTGCCAATTGTGCGATTTTGCACCTATTGTTTTAATTGAGCGATTTTGCACCCCATCATTATCCCCCTTTCTGGTTTGGAGGCCCCTGGGGTGTTTTAGTGATGATGTGTCCGTTTTTGATGACGTGTCCGCATTTAATTTATGCCATGTGTGTAAATCATATTTTTTAAAAACAAAAAAAAAATTGTGGGAATTAAATAGAGGGAGTCACGTGATAAAAATGTGAAATCCCTAATTTCTATCTTCTTCCCCCATGAAATTCTTTTTGAACAAATCATGTATCTACAATCGTCTTTTTCTGTACTTTCATTGCATTGTCTGGACAATATTTTTTGCAGTTAAACTAATAACTTTTCAAATTCTATGATGTTTCTAATTCTATGCTCTTAGATTCCTTCCAACTTTCCTTCTCAATAAAATATAGCATTAAAGTTTACGTTCCTATCATCAATCAGAAAATGTGATGCATATAGTTGGTATCAGAAAGTTCCTGTCATTAGACAGTGTTCTATGTTCTGTTCAATTATAAAGCCAAAGATTCAATACAATACAATATGACAAAGTAACAATATTTTAGTACTCTCTACAATACAATATAAATTACAATTGTCAATCAATTTGCATAACTACCAAACTACTGCACAAGAGATTCTTCGTATAGCCTGAATTATAGTTTTCTGATCAATCCTTTATGTATCTTGTCATAACAGTGGAACTTAGCATTACACATGATTTTCAAGATGCCCACTTGTAGTTTTGATTTAATTTTACATCTATAATGCTTGACAGTCCAACACCACATACCCCTCGGCAATACCATGCAACTTGAAAACATTCTAAAGACTAGAGAATATGAGAAGTTAGGGGTGTGTTGTGAAATTTGTGAGGGTATACAAAGGAGATCACGTGACTCCCTCTATTTAATTCCCACAATTTTATTTTTTTGTTTTTAAAAAATATGATTTACACACATGGCATAAATTAATTGCGGGCACGTCATCAAAAACGGACACATCATCACTAAAACACCCAAGGGGCCTCCAAACCAGGGGAAAATGATGGGGTGCAAAATCGCAACCACAAAAAGACGAAGATGGGTTTCTGTTTGTTACATACAGCGGCGAAAACACCTTAGGAGAACTTATTTCCCACATTCACTTGTAGTCATAATGAATGTATACTGTTTGATCCGATCTCGTCGGTTTGTCTGATAAATTCTTTGTAGTCTGTAGCTCATTCAAGAACCATACTCTCAATGTTATGTACAGTTGTAAATAAATTCTAAGAACCTAATTGTTGTAAAAAATTCCCTCGTTTGTTCACTCTTTCAACTCTTTTACCTGTGTTATTCTTCATGCATATCTTTTTTGATGTTCATTTTTGACTGCACATTGAACTATGAGTAACAATATAAGATTTTGATTTTATTCATGAAAGTTCTCCTACCGTCTTTTGTGGATCATGCTTAATGGAAAGATACAAGCAATGGGAACCGAGTCAGTGTACAGGTGAAATAAATGCTCATTTATACTGTAGTGTGCATAAGCACAAGTAAAAATGAAACAATATACCACTCCTTAATATACTACCAACTTTTTCTGGTGCATTGCTTATATTGATATATATTTGGTAAAAGCTAATAGGTTTTCTTAAAGTGTCAGTATATAATTTAAGGGATTTGGTTTCTCTAAAACAAGTAAGTCACTTTTAAGAGTAAAGTGATAAGTGCCATTGATTTGATTATTAAGTGTTGAAATTGTGATAATGTGCATGTACATCTGTAACAAAATATGAAGTATGAAAATCAACATCTTACTTTCTAGAGTCTAATTTCTGACCGAGACAGTGGGATATGAAGGGTGTGTCATGTCATGTTACATGGAACCTTGTTGAAATGATATTTGTCGCTTATGTGGAACCAATGGTTTTGTGGCAATCCGCTCCCTCAGATGGCATATGGTGTATGTTCCATGTGGCATGCTCCTTTGGTGACGGTTTAGCCATGCTCTATTGTCCCCAAAATCTCTTGTCCCCACCTCCCACATCACATTTGGACCCATCTGTTGCTATTTTCATAAGACAATGGCGCAATACTGTTGGGTTAAATGTTCTCTACCTATCTTAAATTATGTAATGTAAGGGCAAGAAAATGATACGCGGAACAATCACATGTCTGATTTAGGAATTTTTTACATGTTTGAATTGACAGTGTCCATGAGCTGTTATTCAACAGTAAAATTTTGACTTTGTAACTTAAAAGTGTCGAATTTCAAATCTCATGAAACAATTGTAAAATGATTATTAGTGACACCGTTATTAGCAAGAACTTTCCGTTCCCCAACTTTATAAATGTGAAGTTGAATTTGGCCAAATTACGGTATGGTTTTTGCAAAAGTTACACTTTAGACCTTCAATGAAATCAAGTATCGCCATAATTTCTTCAAACTTTCTGTAACTTCAATCATGCACTAAGTAGCCTGGTCGGTAAATAAAGACATCAAACAACTACAATTTTGGAGACAGATGAATTTTGCAGATTATACTTGATGCTAATTTGCTGAAAATCTTAATTCCCTAGCAGTTGGTTCAGTTCCTTATGGTAGGGATGGTCAATGAGATGTCCCTAGTGTTTAAAAATGATCTGAAAATACGGGCTGGGGAGACAAATGTGGACCCTCGATATCTTCAGCTTCGTTTCCAAGGTTCATCTCCCAAACACCTGCATGTTCTCTTAAAGATCCCCTTCTATCCCATACAAAACCTACATTTAATGCACCTTCTATTCTAACATTACATATAACTGAAACTAACCTGAACCTAGACATTCATACAAACATTGAGCCTTTATTCTTGTTCTGCATTTGATCTCAACATGGCTTCTCTTCCTCTTCTTCTGCTCCTCATCCTCTGTGGTTCTTTGCATGCATGCACCCCTCGTCCTCTTACTGAAAAAGATACTACAAAATACCATTTCAATAAGGTTGGATTAAATATATTTAGTCCTTATAAGTTTATAACTATCTACAAATTTGTTTTTAGATCCTTCTATCTATTTTTTTTTCCGGTCATTACAAATTACAAAATTGCACGTAGTTTTGTAAATTTTAACCATTGAAAAATGAGTATATGAATAAAATATAAATTTTGTAAAGAATAAAAATATATTTAACTTTTTAAATATGTAGTATTCATTTGGTTATATTGTATCATATTATTCATTTCAAATTATTATTTTTTGACTAAAATTTGTGATTTTGTGCAGGACTTGGACAATGTTAAATTGTTGGGTACGTTAACTACGTTAAGTGTGAAGGAATGTAATAAGCTAGAGGAGAATCCAGCATCAACTTTGAATAAAGTGATCGTAGGTACATACCCATGTTGATTGATGTTAGTTGTTGTGTATTATACGTACTATTTAAAGTGCAATTTACCACGGGCTGTTGATTATTAAGATGAACAATATAATCCCATAAAATCATAGTTTGTTAATATGTGAGGCTCATAATCTATGGTGTGCACTCGGTTGTACATCATTTATTACTAAATTATTGCTAAGGATTTTTGCAGCTTTATATGTAAATTGTTTAGAATTTGCATTGGCCGGATGCATCCAATAATTTATGCTTATTGTAATAAAAGTAATAAGTGATGGTGGTCGATATTCAATTGCAGGGTCAACTTTCCAAACGGGTACGCCATACCTTCTTGCAACAAAGGTAATATAAAGACAAATGAAGTTCAATATTATTCTAGAATAAAAATTTTGTTGAAAGATTGAGTATACTTTTGATATATTTATCTAATAAAATTACATCATAATTTAATTTTTTTACGTTAGTTATTAAAATTATATCTCCACGTTATATATAGGGTGAGATGTGATTGAATGAACAAAAAAAAGAGGTAAACAATAGAATATTCAAGAGGCTTGTAAGGATCAAGAGAAAAGACGAGTGAGCCGACTTAAAATTTTGGCATTATAAACACAAAGAATACCTTTTGGATTTTCATTTTTTTTATCTTTAAAAAAGATTGGAATCATAGGATTAAGTTAAGAAGTTTAAAACTTTCTATTCCACGTATCCGTTTTCCAAATAAATAGTATTTTAGTGTACAAAAAATTATATGGACTATATATGTATATAAATTAAATAATTATATATTATTTTTATTCACTCGAGTCTAAAATACAGTATCAAAATTAAGATACGAATTCAAATTAGATATGCAATGTCATTGTGAAACAGTTTCACCCCGGGAACATCCATTGAAAATCCTCTATTTTGCCACAGTACCTCACTCCTTTTGGTTATTTTGTGTAACAAGGAAAAATAGTGATCTTTCATTAGATGTCAAAGCTTTTATTTTTTATTTTTAACAACAAACAAATATTTCTACGCAATCATTTACTACTATTATTTTAAGGGACATTTTCAGAAACATTATAGTATACACATATCAAATTGAGTATAACTAATAAGTGATTGAATTCGACTTATTAATCAATTTTTATTAAGTTTGAATTGATTGATAGTGCCCAAATTTGATCCACTAATGATATGATTATTGATCAAACTTTACTTCTCAATATTCTAGTCTAGATTACTAGAAGTTTTTGCCTAGAACCGAAACTTTGGCCCTTAAAGAAAATTCTTTGAATCAAGTAGAGATAGGTAGGTAGGTTTGTTGATTATGTACATTTGAAAAAAAAGAAGAAATAAAAAGAGAACATGTATGCTACTTGTCTAAAATGAGCAATTCATCTTATGGAGTAAAGTGAATAATATCAACGTTTGATAAAATATGCATATGTATAATAAATCATTGGTGATCAAAATGTTAACCTTGATTTGGAGAAGTCAAATCTATGTATTATACCCGTGGTAGATGTGTATGTTTTTGTTTAACATTGAACATGAATTATTTGAAAACTCAACTTTAAACAAACGTAATTTTGAAAAGTGAGTTTGCAAGAGAAATATGCTGCCTAATGCCTATGCTTCATGAGTTTGTTTAATATGAACCTCTCTCAAAAAGATTCTATCGGTTGACCTATCATTTTTAATATTTTTTTATAATAATAAAACAAAAAAAAAACTAATGTAATGTTTTATTGTAAAATGAGACTTAGGTTACCTTTGAAGAATTGTGAATAGTATATCTATCAATCAATGTTTAATCAAATGAGTAAATATGTAAGTGGTACCCACAAACTAACTTCACTTTACTTACAAATTTACTCATGTGGTAAATTTTTACTCGTTTATGGGTAAATTCCTCGTAATTCTTTTTTCAACGATAACTTAGAAAAAACCTTTATAACAACTTACTAAAAATTGTAAGAGATTTACCTTTGAATTATGTTAATATTAAAGGCCACCTGCTTTCATTTCAAATCAAAATTACATATACCAATTGTAAAACCAAGAGCCACGTTCAGTTTTACTGTGCCGACGTAATTAAACTCCAAAAAAAATTAACATGGTGTGATACAATATTATACATATATACGTGTTTGTTGGTTGAGAAATGTGATTTGAATGATAGAAAACGACGAGACATGGTTGTGCAGGATGAAAGGGGACATGCAAGGTCAATGCTGGGACCAGCTCAGCACAATGTTGAAGAAACAATGGTTATAAACACCAATGATAATGCAGAGGACATAGTCGAGGATTATGCACAACCTCATCGGAAAGCACCTATTCACAATGAAAAGCCATGACTCACTGTACTGAAAATACTTCATAATAATACAATATATTATATATGTTTAATTACTTTAAAAACAAGCTCACTTAAAGGTACTTTAGTAGTTTTAGCCTTTTGGATGTTGTATCAGAATGTTGAGTTCTTTATTTTCCTCAAAGTTTGTATTGTAGTGAGGATGAAGTAAACCATCAAATATAAAGGCACATGCAATACTGCATTGGTGAAATGTGAAATACCCCCATATATTATACCATTATCACCATTATTATTCAAGTCATGTTTTGATTCACGGTGAGGTTGACATGAATCACCATGGAACTTCAACAAAATCACGATGTCTTTGTGATTTTGTCCATTCTATCGTGATTCTAAAGAGGCAGTCAATTAGATGTTTTATGTTTTTTAATATAAATTATGAAGCTAAGTACAAAATAATGTAATGTTGTGCATCAAGTAAATGTTAAATAATATATGGGTAGTGTTAACTTGTGCCCTAAGAGCACATGTTAAGAAATCCAAAAAAAGAAATAATCTCTTAAACTTTGTGCATTCAATTCATTCTAAACATTAAAAATTAAATTTAATGCACGCGCTCCAATACATTATTTTTATATTTGGCTTCTAAACTTGTGCTTTAAGGGCACAAGTTAACATTTTCCATAATACATAAGTGAAATGATTTTTAGTGTGTTTAAGTTGAGTACTATATTCTTTTAACCTTTATTCACGTGTTTTCCCTTAAGTTGGAGTTGAAACTTTGACTAATGTTCTTATATAAAAGCAACATGTAACTTGTAAGCCTTCACTTTTGTGACGGTAGCCTTCGCTTGAGTTTCGTGATGGTACCCTTCGCTTGATATAGCAATGCTCAATTAGAAATTCTAGGAATTTAGGATTCCAGACAATTAAAATGTTTGAATTGTATTTTGTTTATTTTTTTTTGTGTTTGGATATAGAAATAAAATTATTCATTTAAAAAAATTAGAGATCAAATTTTAATTTTTGAAAATGTATAGAAACCAACTTGCATAATTCAAAAAGTACAAGGACCAATTTGCAAAATTCAAAAAATAATCAAGGACTAATGCATAAATTTGGGTGTGTGTGTCTATAAGGACCAACGTATAGGAATTTCAAATTCTTACTTATAGGAGATATTTGAAACTCTCTTTTAAAAATTCCCCAAATTTATAATCCAACAATAGAATTTATATTAAGAATTTAAATTACCCTCTAATTGTACATTACCTCTCAAGAAAATCTCTCATTCATACGCAAAGTGGTCAAGTTAGCACAACTTTTATGATGGAGCAAATATAAAGAAGAAATAAAACATATTTTAAAAGTTAATTTTTTTACGCATTAAAAACTAATAAATTAAACTTAATCAATAAGTAAAATAAATTTGAAATAATTTTTACTTATATTAATGAAACAACAACGAAGAAAATTAAAGCTAACAATAGTTATTTATAGATGTTGAGCTCTATGAAGTTTTAGAAAAGTCAACTTTATCCATAATTAACACTATACTAATTAGATTATCAATTTTTTTTAATAGTATTCCTCTTTTTGCTCAAAAAAAAAAAATAGTATCTCTCTTTAAACCAACAAAGTTGTTTAGAATAGCCAAATAATATATTAATGGAGTAACTAAACATAAAACTAAGCTAGTTATTTAAGTTTTCTCTCTCTCAAAACTACCCCATTTTTTAAAGGAAAATTGCTACCTCATTGTTATGAATCCCGGCATACACACTCTTAAAATTTTAAGTGAAATTCGCCCCTGCATTCAGACTCTTAAAATTGCAAGTGAAAATTGATATACAATCTGTTGGATATAATGGCAATCAATTATTATTTTTGTCTCCTTAAATCTTCATATTCAATTGACCGTACGTTACAAGAAAAATTTAACATTCCATCCATCAATATTCTTTGCCATTAATATCCTTTATATTGTAAAGAAATGTTGCAACTGAAAGATGAATATGCCATTTGACTTAGTTTGTACCAGTGGCATCATATAAATACTCAATATAAAAGAGAACAATGGCACGGGGACAGGTGGTGGTGGAAATCTAGTTCATCATCCTCTCTATTAAGCTATCTTCCTTTCTATTGTTTTTTTTTTGTTATCTTGGACATTGTCTGTGAAGCTCCATCGTGTTTGGTCTCGAGTGCACGAGTTCAGACACGCAGTTGTGTAAATTTTGGGGAGCAAAACTGGATATTGGGTTGCACCGAAGGTCCACCGAAAATTTGCTTTCAGAGCAGTGGTTTCGGCCACGGCACAACAAAACTCTCTTCTTTCTTTCCTAACTATCCAAATTCTAATTTACTCTTAATATTTCCAACAATCTGAAAGCAAATTAATTAATTTATTTAATTATATTTGGAAATATTAACTTTGTGATTTTTTTCTATGTATCATGTTAGTTCGAATTGCATGGAAAGGATCACTCGATACCCTCATCTAATGGATGGTAAAGAGCTTCGTGGGTGATAATTCAAATGAATCGTTGTCTAATAATTTGAGGTAAATAGGTGACCATCGAGTTTTAGTAAGCCTTAAACTCAAAGATGTTTATGCATATAGATGTTGAATATAAAAGTGTGATATTTTTTTATGTTCATGGTTGCAAGATATTATCCAAATATTTTTTGATCGGTGAAAAAAAAATGGAAATATTTATATTTTATTTTTTGACAAATGGAAATATATATATGAAAACTTCTACATCTGTAATGTTAATTATATCTTAAGGACATCGTATGGATTTTTGATACGGTAATACTGTGATTCATAAACATGAAACATTCATAGTAAAGCATACGGTTTCATGGCTTTCTTTGAAAAATTTTATAAAGGTTTTTCTATCATGTGCAAACGAAGCCATATGAATACTCCTACATGCACTACATTTTCCATCCCTATGGCGTGTGGTAGTGTTTAATGTGAGGTTGAGCTTTTAGCTCTTAAATGAGTTCATAGCCCTAATTTTTGGGTGGTCCTTATGAGACGGACTTGATGGATTCGCCGCCTGTTAAATTTGAGGTTGAACATTTATTATGTTCTTAATAAATTCATAGCCTTTTATGGTGGTGCTTTTGAGACGCACTTGATGAATTTACCTACTTGAGTATGAAGGCTTAGACCACCTTTTATGAAAGACTTTGGCAATCTTTCTAGAGCACTCATGAGCAACCCAAGGTGATAAGGGTCTTAATTATGACGGAAATAATTATCGCGGAGCTATCACAATTTTAAAGGTAAAAGTGCGTGTTGTGAGGGTCTCATCTAAATCTATTAAGTTCAAGAGTAATTTCACTTAATAGATTTAAGGTGTTGCCTCACTTCATTACGTGTTAATTCAATCCTTGTGACATTAACACTTAAGCATGAAAAAAACCTTTCCTTGCCCAAGGTTTCAATTTCTTTCCTTTGTCAAGATTTCAATTCCTTCTCTTTGATGGCCATTAGTGGGGGGATTGTTGGATATAATGGCAATCAATTATTATTGTTTGTCTCCTTAAATCTTCATATTCAATTGACCGTACGTTACAAGAAAAATTCAACATTCCATCCATCAATATTCTTTGTCATTAATATCCTTTATATTGTTAAGAAATGTTGCAACGGAAAGATGATGCCATTTGACTTAGTTTGTACCAGTGGCATCATATAAATACTCAATATAAAGGAGAGCAATGGCACGGGGACAGGTGGTGGTGGAAATCTAGTTCATCATCCTCTCTATTAAACTATCTTCCTTTCTATTGTTCTTTTGTTATCTTGGACATTATTTGTGAAGCTCCATCGTGTTTGGCCTCAAGTGTACGGATTTAGACACGCAATTGTGTAAACCTTGGAGAACAAAAC
>Ga0315915_1008327_pt1 | contig 12138 bp, 6 predicted proteins | sample MpolbnodulesMG_FD_207738 | JGI IMG/M metagenome (GOLD analysis project Ga0315915, IMG submission 207738) | Medicago polymorpha root nodule microbial communities from Los Angeles, California, United States - branched nodules | ecosystem: Host-associated > Plants > Roots > Nodule | place: USA... | reverse complement strand
TGAACCCATTTATTAGAAAAATAGTCCCTGCAAAATCTTTTGATTTTTAAAAAGGTCCCTGCAAAATATTTTACTTTTGAAAATAGTCCCTGGAGGGACTATTTTCAAAAACAAAATATTTTGCAGGGACCAAAAACAACAATTTTTTTTACAGGGACTAAAACCAAAACGAGGTATATTTGCAGGGACCAAAAACATATTTTAGCCTTCTTTAATTATGTAACACTTCTTCCTTCATCTACAATCATCATGTCTTCCTTATGACAACTCTAACCACAGATCATCATCTTAAATGTTTTGATTTTCTCTAGTAAACGGAAAGGAAACTCTTCCCCTTCCTAGGGAGCCTAAGCACGCTAGGCTCAGTTTCTCCTTCAGTTTCAGCTTACAGACAATGGTTTTAGAGGAAATGGAAAGAGATCGTTTAGGAGCTTAGGGAAAATAAGTGCTCATGATACCTCGTTGGACGAAGTTCTAAAGTCAACAACAAAATTTTGATGAGAAGAAGATGCCATCCACATTGTGGAGAAATGCTCACCTTCTATTATCTGAAAGTTGATCAATAAAAAATCATCCTTCTCTGCATATAAAACTTGGGAAATTTTATACATTTCTCAACATCAACATAGAGAGATGGATTTATACTGATCAACAAAGGGGAGTTTTATACATTTCTCTATAAAAGTAGAGATTTAGAGCTCGTTTGTTATAGCTTTTCTGAGAGAAAAATCATTTTTTTTAATAAAATAATCACTTTTAAGATTTTTGCATCTGTTTGTTATAACTTTTTAAAAAAATCAGAATCTAAAAAATATTTAAAAAAAACTTCAAATGAGAAGTTGTTAAGAGCAGCTTCTCAAAAAGTAGATTTTTTTTAGAAGACAGAGAAAATATGGTTTAAAAGATTGAACTAATTTTGTAACAAAAAATCGCTTTTATATAGTTGTATCCAAACAAACTAAATTATTTGTTTTAAAAAAAGTGATTTTTATCACGATAAACAAACGCAAAATAGATTCTGATTTTTCATAAAACGACCTTCATCATCTCGAATACACACACCAATGTCGACCCGATTAAAAGCTTGAGGAAAGGATGCATCTACGTTACATTTAAACCTGTTGGAACTTGGTTTGATCCACTTCAAATCGTTCGGTGTAATGGAGTGTTGAGGGATGGGATGACGAATAATCCGAGCATTCCTCCAACTAATAAGAAGAGAACCTGCACGATCACAAATAGCTTGAGCTGTTTCAGTAACATTGTTCCATACCTTATTGTTTTGATGCTTCCATATACTCCATAGAGTCACACCGAAAATGTACTTTTGCTGCTGATCCAGATCTTGTAAGATAGAAAACACATTGGTTGGAAAGCTTGCATTAGTATCAAAGGCAGCCATCAAAGGGCTCCATAAGCCAATGCGTTGCCAACAACGCATGCTTTTACTACACATAAAGAACATATGAGCATTATCTTCACCAAATTCATCACACACCACACACCTATCTGTACACTGAACTCCTTTTGCTTGCAAGCGGATTCTCATGGGCAAACAATTACGACAAGCTCTCCACAGTAAGTTCTTAACCTTCGGGGGCAATTTTAAGCTCCAAACACAATTCCAAGTTCTTAACCTTTGAATTGGACTCAAAGACACTTGTTCATGTGCTGATCATTTGTTCTCTAGTTCTTAATGAGGTTCGATTGCTCAGTCTTTTGAGTATATTTAAGGACTTTTCGAAATGTTATGATCATTTTTGCATTAGAGAAGGTAATTTTTTTTACAAATGCATTAGAGAAGGCGATGTTTTGCTTCTTTAATAATGTTACTTTATTATTAAAAAATGGATGCCAAAATTTAATAGTGATAAATCAACTTACCTTGAGGTCGGTCCTATTTCTCTCTCTAAGTTATCTCTTCTTTATTTTTTCTCGTTGAAGAGTGGTTTTGATTAAAAAATTTACCCAAAATTACCTATTTTCATCATTTTCTCAATATATTGATCTAAGTAACTGATTTTTACATAGATCTAAAGTTTTTTCTTCTCCGTGCTTTCTGCTTTCATAGTCTTAGCATGGTAGTGTATTGTTTGTCGTCTTGTGTGATGTTGTTTAGTTTTCCGTCTATTCTGGTGTTCGTATTGAAATATGTACTTCAGTTTTTTTTTTGACAAAAGCAAAGTTAACTATTATCATTAATCAACCAATGTTCAACACAAGAAGGATAAGAATAAAAAATATGGTGACTAGCCCAAGAACAGGCCGCCCTAGCTAAAGTATGAGCAACCATGTTCGCTTGTCTCCTAACAAACTTCACTTCGAAGTTGGAATGCAAAGATAAGTGATAAATAATACTAGAAACAATAGAATAAAATTCCGAATCACCATGGCCCGAAGATGATAGAGCTTGCACTAGAGTAGCTGAGTCATACTCGAAGACAACCCGATCCCATCTATTCCCATCAGCAAAGTGAATGGCCTCGAGTAAGGCTATTGCCTCCCCCTCCAAAACTGTCATATTTGCCCTCAGCCATTTCGTTTGAGCCCGAATAAATTGCACACGAGAGTCTCTAACACAACACGCAAAAGACGTAATATGGCTACGATCATGGAATGCGGCATCCACATTGCACTTCAACCATGTCTCGCGCGGTTTCTCCCAAACTGAGTTGTTACCTTGCACTCTATTCTGCCCGTGTTGCACAACTGGTGGTGAGGGCTGTTTATGAACCTCCTGCTATTGCTGCCATGCATCTAGTGTTGTCCTCCCAATGCTTTTTGAAGTATGATAAGCGTCATTCCAAATGACATCATTACGTGCAGCCCAAATTTGCCAAAGAAGTAAAGCCACCTGACCTGCAATGTCTCAGCTTTCGGAACAACATATGTCAAAAACAAAATTTACCAAACTGCTCACAGTGCCGACTCGCGATTGCAACACAATCGAAATCCCTGCCCAATACTAACTCTCACGCGCCCACAAAATATGTACTTTATGAAGGGATCCTCAACAACCCACAAAAGCATGCCAATCATCCTCAACAGCCATATCACACCAGGGACAGATCACCTCACATTGTACATGCTGTGTTTGTAGACGAAGACACGGCGAAACACACTCCCTGCAAATCCCCCCTAACAAATTACGTGCTTTATGAGGGGAGTTCACCTTCCAAAATATGTACTTCAGTTAATTATAGATTCAATTATTGATTTTGACGTTAACTCTAGAGATCCAAATGTATGGATATTCTTATCACTTTGATTTTATCATACTCTATATGCATTTTGTCGTAGTAAGCTATTAACTTGGTGATGTGAGTTTGATCGTAGATTCATTCTTTGCAATTTTAACGATGTTGAATATGTTGTTGTATTTGATATACTCCATCAATTTTAAATGAATATTGTTTTGTTTTTATAAAAAAAAATAATGCATATTAATGTTTATTTGAGGATAAATTTGAGAAACATATAAATCGATAATACATTGAAAAAATAAATGTTAACACTTCATATAAGCTTGCTTCATTTCCAAAAACAATTATTAACATGTAATAGGTAGAGTGGCGACTCCACTTGTCTACCGTTAAGGCGGAAATGTCATTGACATTGATCAGTTAAATTGTGATACATAAACCAATTCATTTTTTTTTCTCTTTCTCACACACACATATGTTATGTTTATGTTTTAAAAAAAATTGTATTGTCTCTTATCACATTTGAATTGGCCAATATCATGTGACATTATGTCACGCAAGTGCATTCCGTAGAGTAGAGTGAACAAATAATTTATTTTCCTGGTTTTGTCTATCTTATACAATATTGCATAGATAAAGACAACTATTTTTTTTTTGGAAACAACAATTGTATTATTTAATATAAAATACAAGTTCTAGGATAAATTTACTATTTTTTATTCTAATACTCCACTATGTAAGTTTGCACATGATAAAAACACTCATTTTTATAACCAATTATATATGTGAAGTATTCACAATTGTTTAACTAATAAAATACTAAAGAAATGCATGTATTCCAAATTTAGCTTGGATTGTCTATGAGTATAACCAAATTTTAGTATTTCTTACTGATTTTTAATAAAATTTACAAAATACATTTTAAATGCATGTATTCACAATTGTTTAATTAAATTCATTTTAAAAAATACATTATTAAATTTAAAAATATTATATTTTAAAAGGATGAAAATACTCTATTTATTTGGTATAAATGTTATATTAACATAAAACAATACGAAACTAATTTTTATTTTATTTTCTTAATGTCGTATTAATTATTTAATTTTAATTTTGCATTTAATTTTAATTTAAGTACATCATTTCAGGACAAAAACTTAGCCACATAATCACAATAGATATAGTTTAAATTCTTTTCGAGACATTTTCAAAATAGTCATTAATATCACTTTAATTAATTATAATTTTATCTTTCTCTTTTTCTTCCTATAAAATAATTACGTATATCACTCTGTCTTATTGATAATATAGAATGAATTAATATAAAAAATTGAATAAATTAATATAATTTAAAACTTACCATTTATATAATTAACGTGATAAAGGAAAAAAATTGAGAAGTAAATTATTATTATTTTATTAATTTTAAAAATTGTGTAAATAATTTTTGGATAACGTTCCTTAAAAAAAAAAAAACTTTTGGATAACGTGGGAGTATTTTTCAATTGTTTAAATTTCTTTACTTTAGTCAAAAAAATGTGTCAAAATAAATTTTCAGTCAACATTTTTTTCTTTAAGTAGGAGTATTTAAGACGTGCACGAAAGTTTATGAGTAAGTAGTACTAAGAGTCATCAGTATCATTTATAGTCTGAATGTGACTGTGTGAGGTTGAATTGAAACCTTCAAAATAATTATCGGATTTGGCATAAGAAAACCTTCAAAATAAAGAGTTAAGGAATCTACAAATAGAAATTTTGTCTTGTAAATATAAGATGTCACTTTTGATAAAGTAATAATTGCATAACTTTTTCATGAAAACTTACATGTTTTAGATGCATAACCACTGCCCTTAGAACACTGGTTAGCGTTCTAAAAAAAATAAAATAATAAAGAGTTAAAACACCCAACAACACAAAATAATTATCAGATTTGATCTTCTCATATTATGAATTAAGAACAAATCATGCTAACTTGTGACCTAAGGACACATGTTAAACAATCCAAAAGTAAAAATATTTCCTTAAAATTTTATGTATTTAGTTAAAAAATTTATGTATTCAATTAATTAAAAGTTAAAATTTTTATGTATTCAATTAACTAAAAGTTAAAATTTTAATTCAATACACGGATTTCATCAAAATACTTCTATATTTGAATCATTAACTTGTGCTTTAAGTGCACAAGTTAACATTTCTCGTTAAGAAAATATGACAGGGGAAAAAATAAAATGATGATTTTAATAATTTGTACTTTTTTCTTCCTAAATTAAAAAAAAAAACTCATTTTTTTCTCAAAATATAAAAAAAAGACCAACTTCAATCCTATTTAATAATGTTATTAAAATCATTTTTTCAACAAAAACTTTTACTTACTCTCGTGAAATTACATTTAATTTGCCCTCGCTATCATAAAACTTATTCCAAGAAAAAAAAAAACTACTGATGCACTATAAATGCGCAACTTTGTTTTTCTACAAATTATTATGTTTTGACTTTCTTAATTTTTTTTACATATGATTTCAGACTGATGAAATAGTTACTAACTACTATTAAATCAGATACATCAATTATTTCACTACCAAAAAGATACATCAATTGTTTAATGAATTTAAAAAGTCAATTGTTTATTGTATATAAGACTGGATGAAATAAAACATATTTTAAGCAAAAAATCATAGTAGAGGTTTTTTTTTTCCTTTAACCCTCCGATTCTCAGGGGAAAGAGACTCTAGTAATTCGGAGTTCGCCCGTGAGGTAAAAATAGTTTGGCCAAGAATTATTCCACCTAAGAATTGAATTCGAGTTCTCCAAACAATTCGTCATTCGTAAAGCACATTTACCATTTGAGCTAAAAAATCCTATCAAAATAGTTTTACTTTTATGAAGAAGAAAAAAACAAGAGAGCTCATTTTTACTAATTTTCCTCTATCATATTCATTACTTCATCCATTTCACGATGAGTGTCTCTTTAACAAAAAAAAGTTGTTTCAAAATGAATGTCATATTCACTTTTTAATATAAATATTTCCAATTTTACTCTCTAATTAATGTTGTGAACACTAATTCTATAATACACACTCTTATCACTATTATAAGCAAAAACTTTTCGTTTAGTTTCATTGAATAAATGATGTATGCAGTCTATATTATAAACTACACACACAATTCATTCAATGAATCTAAATAATTAATTTTTGGTTATAATAGTAATTGAATGTGTAGTCTATTATACTTTTGTGGGAAACACATCAATAATTATTAGGTATAATTTAGTAACTCTCAAGACATTAATTAAACTAGGAGTAAGTTTATATTAAAAAGTTACTATGTCTTTTGATAATTTTTTTCATTTTTTATTTTTGTTAAGTAGTTTTGTGGTTAGAATTCACCTTTTTCAAGATGAATAAGTGGGGTGTCTGAGATTCAAACCACAATCTCTGCATATAACAATGCATGTCCCTACCAACTGAATTATGTTCACGGAGTCTTTCATTTTTTGTTTGTGTGTAGAAACTCTAAACAATATTCATTTTAAAATGCAGGGAGTATTTAGTAAATATCAAAGAAAGAAATAATGGAGTAAAAGGGAATTGTGAAAGGTGGTATGGTGAGAGAGTGCACTTATTGACATGTGTTAATGCAGAGAGAGAGAGAAAGAGTCTATATGGTTTAAGGAAGGAAACATCCGTTCAAGCTCAAGCTGCTGAACTCAACTACACATAAGTCATAGCATACCATACAGTACACAAAGAGTACTACAAAAGAAGCCAGTGTTGTCTGTGGGGCACCACACTTTCTGTTTCAATTTGAAACATGACATGCATAGATTCTGGTTAGTACAGTACCAAATTCCCATTTGTTTTTTTTTCCTTTTCAACATATATACTGAATTTCCAACCTTATCATTTTGTTTCTTTTTATTTCTGTGAATATTCTTAGGAATTAGTCATTTATAGAGAAACTTTCATTTTTTTGAAAATTTTAAATAAGAGGTTTTTTTTTAATGATTTTTGGCATGTAAATGAAACATCTTCCTCATATGTGATTTGGTCTTATTTGTTCTTTTTGTAGGTGCATGTAAAAATTGATATGTTCATTTATATTATTTTATACTTATCTCGCTACAAATTTTAGCTCTTGCAATTTCTTAGCATATATTTTGTACTATTAATAACTGTGAGAAATAGTTGCTCTTGATTGAAAAATCTGTATACCTAAGTTCCGGTTTCTAAATTCATTGTGTTTTCTGTTATTATTTATTTTAAGGTAATTGATCATTTCTATTCTATTAGGTAAGCCTTGGATGTAGTGGAAAACAATGAAGCACTCATGGCCATGGGGGACTTGTTCTGAATCTGATGTGCAACTATCCTCTATGTCCGAAAATCTGACTTTGAAAATGAGTGTTTTGCAACAAGAATGCCACAAGACTAAGCCACTAGTTTTTCAATTTCAAGACCAAGATTCTTCTTCTACTCAATCAACTGGTCGTCAATCTTATCTGGAAGTTGGTTCGGAACAATCCGGTAACTATTCGTAATTAAATCTGTTACATAACTGCATTTAACTCTTGTTATCAATTGTTTTTTTTTGTTAACTATCCGTAGATTATTAGACATGTGGTTAGTAGTTAGTTAGTAGTTAGAAATCAGTAGATGAACATAATTTACTACTTTGTGAATGCCTATTTAGACTTGATGTAATTCATCACTTGAATTCATTTTTCTCATTTGAATCATTTTACATTCATCTATAGCTGTAAAAAAAATACTATACACTTTTAGACTTTTCTCTCTTCTTCCTTCATGGATATGTTTTCTACTATCAAATTCTACCCAAAATCCGTTGGGCCACTCGGGTCACGCTCCAAATATCTAGTCTTGGATGCGAGGGGAGTGTGTTAAGAGTCACACAATTGATGGGATGTGGCCTGAAAATGAGTTTATAAGTGGGAGACATACGTCACCTTACAAGCCTATTTTGTAGGGGTTGAATTAGGCGCAACCCAAATTCAAAGAGAGTACTTGGTACGCAATGTTGTAATAGAAAGAAAAAAAATGAAGTGATACAAATTTGCAGTTATGATGCAATTGTTATGTAATATATCTCATCAGGAAAAAAATTTAATATTTTAGACAAATAAACTAGTATTAGAAAGCTGTTGGAGTAAAACAGTTAAACTTTTGTCACTTCGTAATGCATATTGATGAGTATTTGCTCTAGGTTCAATTTCTTTCCAGTATAACAATTCCTCTGCTTGTTCAACACTTAGCGAAGCCGGCGGAAAGAGTGTGGAAGGTATCATCAGGTCATCTGCAGGGAGTCAAGATTTTACTTTGCCTCCTTCTCAACTGGATCACAACCAATCACTTGTAAGTATATATGTGTTTGTGTGTTGGTGGAAAGAAGATAGCAAGTGTTGTCAATTGTGGATTGCACAAAATAGCATTTCCTTCCAATGTTATAGTGTCGCTATAGCCTCTATTTATCAAAATTTTGTACTCAATAGGCTATCACAGATTAATTGCAATTTATTCAAATTCCGCTACGCTATAGCATTGTAGTGCCACTATTTGACAACACAGAAGATAGTTGCAAATTTTTTTCTTACAGTTTGCCTTTCAGGCTCATGTTGCATTCCCTCATGCTGAGACATGCTCTAATGGCCTACTAGCAGCTCCATATGGATCACGGAATAATGTAAGGTTTTAGAGTTTGTTCATTTCTTTTACCTTGTCTGAAAAATATTTGCACGAAAAATTATCGCATCCTATTTATGTTTTTATCTGGAATGTATTTTGTATGTATCTGAGGTAATCACTTTATCATTGTTCCACCTTATGTGTTTAAAGTTTGGTACAATGCTGCCTTTGCTTCTGATTTTGCAGTGTAGTCTTTGTTATGTCACAAAATTAGAAAAAGAGAAACACCTTTATAGGAAAACATGCTATTCTTATTGCAACTTTTCCTTTTGAATTTTGAACGAATTATGTTCAAAGATTTTTGTGATTCTTCCGCATAGTTGTTCGTTTGAGTAAATGCTGCAGTGGTTGAATCCTATTTATGCCATTTACTAAGCTTCTCACAAATGTTTATCGATTCTATTGGTTGGTTTTCAATTTATATCCAAATTCCATTGATGGTGAATTCTGTCTATCACCAAATTCTGAAGTATACATACATGCTATAAAAATCTTGCCAGGTTCATCATGCTCAGCTAGTAGGAATGCCTCCTGTTCGGATTCCTTTGCCTCTTAATCTTTGTGAGGAACCAATTTATGTAAATGCAAAGCAGTACCATGCTATTATGAGACGTAGACAGTATCGTGCAAAGCTCGAAGCACAGAACAAACTTGTCAAAAATCGGAAAGTAAGCGTACTTCTTTGTTTCCTTTTTCTCTAAGGAAAATTTCTCTTTATTTCTCTCAATAACATTTTGAATATTGTCTTGCAGCCATATCTACACGAGTCGCGCCATCTGCATGCATTGAAGAGAGCTAGAGGCTCTGGCGGACGTTTTCTAAATACGAAAAAGCTCCAAGACCATGGCTTTAATTTTTCCACCACCACTCGGTTGAATCCGAGTGGAAATGTGCTGGAATCAAGAGTACATCAAGTAGAAAAGTATAAAGATGGTGCTTCCACAACCACTTGTTCTGAAATCACAAGTGCTTTTAATAGTGACGACATGTTCCAACAACATGAATCCGACTTCAGATCATGCGGTTATCCTTCTCATATGCAGGATTTATCAGCCGATGCCGGTGGTGGTGGTGGTCGGAATCAACACCGCCTATATGTCCTTATGCGAGAGACATGATTAGAACATTCTAGCAATGAATTATTCTTCTCCATTCAGATGAAGAAGAGTAATACTTGTTGCTTTCCATTGGGAAGTCATCCTTGGCTCATTTTGAATTATGTCTTAATAACTAGTTTTGCTTGCTAATTATTCAAGAATAAGGATAGAAAAATCTTTGCTTTGATATCATGTTTTGTAGCCATGAAAATGTTTGGCTAAAGAAACACTTTAAAGAATTAAACTATATTTTTGTCATCAAACTATATTTTTGTCCAGGACTGCCAAATGACTTGTTGAAAATCAAACGGTGTTGAATGTGTAGGTTTGATTTTATATATTGATGCTTTTGTTGTTTTAGTAACAAATCGGTGAGATGATGTTATCCTAATTAATTACTCCGTCCCAAATTAATTACAAGTAGCTTTTGAGAAAAGTAATCGTTCTTGATAAGTACACCCTCTAGCAAAATTTTGCATTTTAAATTCATTCATTTTTTGCATTTTAAATTCATTCATTTAATGGTCTTTATAATACAAATGAATGATTAATGATATTTTTTATATTATATCCGTAACTATTTATTACTTTATCTTTTTTTCAATTCTTTAATTTATATTTCTCATATCATTTATTAAGGATGATTTTGTAGTATTTTTTAATACTCATTTTATTTTAAGTCGTTGTATAACCTATATTTGAGGGACCGAAATCAAATGTGCCACATATTGGTTCGGCTCAAAGTTCGATTGAAGTTCAACATGAACCTTTTAATTTGTGAACAACTCGATTTGACTCAATAGATTCAACATGATTCACTTTATTCGAAAGTAATTTTATTTTTTTGTAAAAGAAGAAAAATCTTTAGATCTTTTAACCTTTTAATGTGTTTGAAAACCAAATTTAAAATTAAAATAAAAATCATCACAAGGATAATAGGTTGAAATGATAGACACAAATAGAAAGTTCACACCTACATAAACATCAAATAAATATAGGAAACTAAAAACACATCCATTTACCAACACCCCGTGACAAAAGCACACCAAAATTAGTACAATAACCGAGAAGAAAAACCAACAAAATTCCACAACTAGAATTGAGAATATTCTTAAATTACTCTTCCACATTCAAACAAGTCGAACCACATATAACTCAAATTCAGCTCAATTATATTTAACAAACTTAATTTTCTGCTCAAATTCAACTTATTTGGTTCATGAATCAAGTTCATTGAGTTAATTGAAGTGTTGAGTTCCGAAATATGTTCAACTTGACCTGATTCATTGCCAGCCTTGGCGATGAGTAATACAAAGGAAAATGTACAATGTACAATAAATACAAATATAAAATAATATAGGGTTAAACATGTGTTTGGTCCCTACAAAATATGGACTTTCTAAATTTAGTTCTTACATAATTTTAATAGTTTTTTAATCTCTACAAATTATGTTTCCTGCATGCAATTTTAGTCTCTACTAAAACTAAATTGGTTCAAGGCACTTGTTTCCTATGTCATTTGAGCGAATTGTGATTTACCTCATGTGATTTTTTATTTTTTTTAGATTTAAACATTGTAAATATTTCTTTAGATATTTGTGACATCAAATTTCAGGATTAAAGATATTTTATTTTTATTTGAGTGAATTTTGGTTTACTCATTGCAACATCATCTATTTTGTACGGTCAGATTTCACGAAACGCTAAAAACAAAGAATCCTCAAATTAAAAGGTTGGAATCTAAAAAAATAAAAAATACAGGAAGGAAAACTATATCCTTCAAATGGCATGGGAAAGAACTTTTAACCATTTTTTTAATCTTAAATTTTAGAATGATTTCTTTTGAAGGTATGTTTAGAAAATTATAATAAGTTTATTTACTATGATTTAGAATTTTTTAACATGCTATTAATTAAATATGAATTTTTTTAATGTCAAATGTCCAAAATAAAATTAACGAAAATTCGAATTTAGAAATCAAAATTTGAGCTCTTTTTTTTTTCTTCGAAAACATGCCTATAAAATGTCAATTAAAAATACTTGTTGACTCATTTGCATAGACAAGTTGTCTTTAGGAAAATTTGGTAGAGACTAAAAAGTAAAAACATACTATTTTAAGCTAAAAGAAAATTTGTT
>Ga0315915_1008326_pt1 | contig 12139 bp, 6 predicted proteins | sample MpolbnodulesMG_FD_207738 | JGI IMG/M metagenome (GOLD analysis project Ga0315915, IMG submission 207738) | Medicago polymorpha root nodule microbial communities from Los Angeles, California, United States - branched nodules | ecosystem: Host-associated > Plants > Roots > Nodule | place: USA... | reverse complement strand
ACCACCAGAAAACCTACCTCCCCTGGAGTAAAACTCAATATAGCTTTGCCCCAAGAAGGTTGGTCAAATGGGGGGGTGGGGGTGGGTTACTGAGGTAAGGTTTGTTTCCGGGGTGAAAGAATGACCTAGGACTTGGTTTAGGTTATAAATAGGCTTGCATGTTCACCAATTTCTTCATTCTTCACTTCATATATTTTCTTTCATTTTCTTCAAATTTTTAAAGTTTTGTAGGAGTGTTTGCGGTGTCCTGGTCATTGTTGACCGTTCATATGACCCTTGCAATTGCATTGCAGCTTATGCGAGGATTATATAGCGGTCAACAGAGACCCTTGACATAAAAAAAAGACACTAAAATTTCATATCAACGTTGTTCGAATTTTAAAATCCGGAAATCACTAACAATTTAGTTCTGAAAATGAAATCCAGATCAAGGGTGATTTTGACATTTTTTGCAGGGCGCGTGAGATGGCACAGGATGGAAAAAGTAAAACTCTTTCCCTTTTATCATCCATCGCCCGAGACTGAGACTGAGACTGAGAGAGGGAATTGGATTCTGAGTGAAAAAATCGATAAAAAGTTGAGAAGGAATCATTGCACAACAAATCAGGAAAACCTGTAGATTATTATTACTGAGTCATTGTTTAAGGAGGAATCACACTCACACAGTAATGGCTTCTTCTTCTGCTTTGACTCATTGCTATTCTTCTCCTTCTTCCACCACTGCTCTCCTCCTCCGCCGCCACCCTATCAACGTGGCTCCCACTTCTCTCCGCTTCTTCACCATTCACTCTTCTCCCTCTTCATCCCGAGTTCTCTCCATTGGTATAAAGCTCTCACCTTTACTCTACTCTTCACTTTTTAGCTTCTGGGTAATCTTATTATTTTCATTCATTTTTTTGCTAGAGTACATAACATTTTTTTTTTTTTTTGTGAGTCTTAAGATTTTAAGTTTGTGTGAAGTGCTTGGTTAAAGGCCTGAAAAAGGGCATGATCTATTTAGTTACAAAATTTGAAACCCGAAAGGGAGTACTTTAAATTGGATGACTTAGGGGTTTTCTTGTTGTTATTTATTAATATATAGCTTTCTGGAGTCATAAATTATGAGTGTTTTGGGGTGTTTTCGGAACACTGCATCCACTTCAATTTGACCGCGGGTTGGTGTTAGTGTAAGAAGTCATATGTCTGAATTAACTGCTTATTAGATTTAAGATTATGATTTGTTAGGCCTTCTTATAGCATGTTTGGAACCCCATCCAAATGCCTTTCATTTGTGCATCCAGCGGAAGCTAGGAATCCTGGCTTCTTATATTCACAGAAAATATGATATTGAGACGCAAGAAATGCATGCCAAACACGAAACCAAACACACCATAAATAGATTGGAGTCAATATATTAAACTTAGTTGTGGATGAATGGGATTTGTTTCTTGAAAGGTTATTTTGTTCTATTAGCTATTAGCCTATTGTTAACTTGTTGTCATCGCTTGTAAAGTTGATATTGTAGGTTCATAAGTCGCCCGATACAATGCTAATTTTTTGCCTATATGTTTATATTTATTTCCAATCATGCTCATATTGTTGTGTTTTTCCTCTCCATGCTATTGATCAGAAAAAGGTTTTGTTAACCTGTTTATATGTTTTCATATGACTTTATGCAGCTGCTAGTGCTACTGAGGCTTCTTCTGCCAAGGTGATTGATGGAAAAGCGGTGGCAAAGCAAATCAGAGATGAGATAGCAGTTGAAGTCTCCAGGATGAGAGAAGCTGCGGGTGTGATTCCAGGGTTAGCTGTTATCCTTGTCGGAGATAGAAAGGACTCTGCTACTTATGTGCGTAACAAGAAGAAGGCTTGTGAAACTGTTGGAATAAATTCTTTAGAAGTAAATTTGCCCGAGGATTCCACAGAAGAAGAAGTTCTGAACCATATTGCAGGTTACAATGATGATCCTTCGGTTCATGGCATTCTTGTTCAGCTACCTTTACCATCTGTATGCTTCTAGTTCTCGAACTTTATTTTCTTTTTAGAGCTGTTATAGTTATATATATAGGGTTTTGCTAGAAGACACCCTTTATGAAGGTGTCTTTTAGCAAGTTATCCTATAGGCATGGAATCCCTTGAGATTAGCAAAATTAATAACAACTAAACAGTATACACAAACTATCAAAGAATAAAGGAAATTAAAATATATATAACTGTACACATTAACTTGTAAAGAATACAATCATTCAGAGTATTTGAGTAAGAAAAAGTACGCTAACTTGTGTAATTAGCCTATTTGTATATTTACGTCAAATATTCAAATTGGTCACATGATAACATTAATAACTCTATTAGAATTTGTGTTGAGTCTAACTCAACCCATAAAAAGGGCTTGTAAGGCGAGGGGTGCCTCCCACTTGTAAACACTTTTTTAGGTCATATCTCATTCAATGCGAGACTCTCAAAATTGAGTTGAGTTATTAAATTCAACCCCACAAATTTGACTTGTAAGGCAAGACATGTCTCCCACTTATAAACACTTCTTCAAATTATTTCTCATTTGGACCTGAGTAGCCCGATAAAGGGTGGCCTAATAGATATTGGATAGGCTTTGATATCATCCATATAGAATTTGGGTGGAGCTTAGCTCAACCCCACAAAACCTACTTATAAAGTGAAGGATTCTCACTTATAAACACCCTTTCATGTCATATCTCATCCAATATGAGATTCTCAACAATAACTTACTCATATATGAGATTCTCAATAATAACTTGCTCTTGTAGGCTTGTAGCTAAGTTTACTATAACCTAAACCAAAACTTCAATTCATAACCTAAATATTTTCTTGTGGAAGTTGAATTGATTTTCATTGATCTTGTGACAGCATATGAATGAACAAAATGTGTTGAATGCTGTTAGAATCGAGAAGGATGTAGATGGTTTTCATCCATTGAATATTGGTCGGCTTGCCATGCGAGGGAGAGAACCCCTGTTTGTTCCTTGTACACCAAAGGGATGCATAGAACTACTCCACAGATATGGCGTTTCTATCAAAGGAAAGAGGGCTGTTGTGATTGGCCGGAGTAATATTGTTGGAATGCCAGCTGCTCTCTTGTTGCAAGTAATATCTCATTGCACCAAACTCAAATTTTTAGTTAACAGTTCAAAACTAGTTTTGTTTGAGTATGAACATCCGTTCCTTTCCTCTTTGCTTCAAATGAATACATTTCAATTTCTTTATGTGTCTCTTATGTTACTAGAGGGAAGATGCTACTGTCAGTATTGTTCATTCCAGAACTACTAACCCTGAAGAGATCATTAGACAAGCAGATATCATCATCGCTGCTGTTGGCCAACCAAACATGGTTAAGGGAAGCTGGATAAAACCCGGTGCAGTCATTATTGATGTCGGAATCAACCCGGTAGATGTGAGTAGATTTTGTTTCATGGTCTAGTTTATAGTATGCTGCTAGGGCTCTCTGAGTTTGTACTGTTTCTAGGATGAATGAACAGATTTCACATTTGATGCTTAAATTTTAGGATGATGAACAAGTTTTACATTGCGCTTTCTTGTGTTTGTGACAGGATCCAAGTAGTACTCGAGGTTATAAATTGGTTGGAGATGTTTGTTATGAAGAAGCCGTAAAAGTTGCCTCTGCTATTACACCTGTTCCTGGAGGTGTTGGTCCAATGACTATTGCAATGCTTCTACAGAATACGCTCATCTCTGCAAAGAGAATCCATAGTTTTGAATAATAATCTAACAAAGTGATGTATATCATCATGAGCCATCAGTTCTTGATTAGAAGAGTCTTGGATTTTGCCTTATCTTTTGATTTTATTGTACTTTGATATAAAGTTGGAGGTGGAGGAGGAGTTTACCATTTCCATATAGGTTCATTTTGTCGGAAAAAAAGTCTCCGTCCATGTCTACTTAGAGTACACAACTCAATAATGTTTGCGTATAATTAGAGTACTAAAGTAGACATGTTTGTGGAAAAAGGTGTAATTTAATGAAAAATTTATAACTCACATCAATCTTATTGATCTAGTTACTTTTTGTCTCTAATATTTCTGAGTGCAAGTATATCTAGGCATAGGTCTCACTCTTTTGTTCTTCCATGCTCTTTGGTTATAAAGAAAAACATTGTTTGCTCAACCATTTGTTTAGTATTTATTTACTTCTCTCAAATTTACTTGATACACTTTCCTAGCTGTCAAGACTGTGCCAAGGAGGGAACTACAAAAGTTCAGTGTGAGGCATGACAACATTGGTTGGGCATAAACTCGTTATCCCTTGTTGTCCTTTTGCCATAATTTCTAACTGATTTTGCTTGAATCCTTTTTGACAACCATTTGGTGAAGTAATGATTTTCAATCGGCATTCCTTTCCTACATGTGTACCCTTTCAATGGCAATGCATGATGTTTGCATGATCGTCAAGTAGGCGTGTATTTGAAGGATTTGGACTCCTTGTGTTCAAGGAAACCTTCATTCATCACTCGGATCATTAGCTCAAGATTCAGAGCTAGTTTCTATCTACCCCTAAATTGCTGCAAAAGCCTTTCATATCAGAAGCTACTTTTCAATTGCATAATTTTTACTTTAAAAGCTTATGGATTCTACTTTTTAATCGTTTTTTTTTCTTTCCTAGGCTTCTATTTGTGATAAATCGACGTGGTGGGGGTTAATACAGAATTTGTCCAAGATGAAACGGTTTGCATGGGTTTTTTTTTTTGAAGCGGATCGTGCTTGATATGGCCATCCATATTGCTTGATTGTGTATCATGGGATTATGGAATCCAAATCGATACTCGAACTACCCTATTTGATGCTGTAGATTTTATTTACAAATATAATCTTGTGCCTTCATTGTATGGATAGATGGTTAATATTTTGCATGATATGAACCAAGTAATTGTATCCCACATATTACTCCGACACTTAAACCAAATCAAGCCTTTTGAAAAGAATTCTTTTGCATGGTTTTTATCCTTTTAAACTAAATCAAACCTTTTGGAAAGTAGAGGAAACCATGAATTTGGGTAATTAACAAATTATTGAGAAACCAAATTTAATTGAATGATATGCTTCTTATTAAATCCACAATGTGAAGTACCATGATAAAATTACAATCAGAAGATATAATTATATTTGAATCATGTGGCCCTCTCCTCTGTAAATCATTGCTCCATGTTGTTTCCAGTATCAATAATGATATGCTGACTGCAGAAATCTTAATGTCCCAGGAAGAGAGATGTACACTGCTTGATAGTATCTTCAGGGCTGGTAACTGAAAAACGATCGATATTAACGCGTAAGGTTCACATGGAAAACCGTTTTGAACTTGCATTTATTTGGTTTAGTTTAATTATAACAACAAAATCAAAATTTTCACCATGTAACTGAAATTCAGTCATTTCTACACAAGTACATATGATGATACAATTTAGAGCAACATACCTGTGTGCCCGATAGTCCGTTCAGATTCATAAATTTCATGGTCGTTTCCACCCTGCTCAGTGAAAATGAAAAGAAATTTTCTTTTTAGGAAATAACAGCAACACACACAAAGATGCCAAGATCTAATTTATAATTCCAATGATGGATGAATAGAAAATAACAGCAACTCCAGTTCTAAGTAGAAAGAAAATAAGTCGAGTCTCACAACTCAAAGCCACAAAGTTAAAAGTTCTTAAAAAATCAAAATCATCTGGGAATCAGTATCATCCTAATACAATAATCTAAAATGGTGGGGCAGGTGGACGCTGATCCTTCAGCAATACTGCAACACAGAAAGGATTCTAAACATTTCAGTGATACTTAATGAAGCCAGTTTCCTAGGCATTCCTTGGAATTGCTATGGAAGTACTGCCTGCAACACACACGAGAGTTCCCACACATACAACAGGTGCGACAACCAGGTCAATAGGCCTTGGGGTAAGAGTTCCACACATTGGAGTGACCCATGGCTGGCCTTTGATTTGTTCCTCGGCGATTCAGGAAGATAGGAATTGAATAAAGAACCCTATTCACGCGCGCAGTCACATATAAGATGAACTGCTTGTAGAAGCTAGAAATTGAGCAGTGAAACAAAAATGATAAATCTCTTGCAAAGTGAGCGACCGTCATCAACTAACTAAAGTTTTGGAGATATTTCACCATTATATTATTAATTATCGGTAGAGTCTCCTCTAGAATGAAGGGTTCATTTTAAAAGATAATAAAGTGAAGTGATATAGCCATAACCATTGATTGATTTTAGGTAACTAACTAAATTGCCAAATACATTCTTGTTACACAAATTTCTGCCCCAATTCATAGGAATGCACAGAGGTACGAAATGTAACAAGACAGACATTGATTTCGTGGTATTTCACCATAAACTATGGACTTACCTTGTAAGTTTTGTCACCAAAAAAGTGGATTTCATTGAAACCATCAAGGTATCTCAAGCAGTATGTTTTATCCCAACCTTGAGGGAAAACCTGTAGAGTACACATATATAATCAATACCTGTTGGCCTATCACTTAACCAAAAAATAAATTCACCATATCACTATGAAGATCATCACTTACATCAAAGCTTATCTGTCCTCCAATGGAAAATGTCAAGTTAAGATGAGAAAACTTCTCGCGAAGTATAGAAACCATTTTTGAGCGTATGTTCTGAACCTGAGAAATCATTGCAAAATTTCAGGATAAAATTAAACCTTTAGCATTTCAAATTAAAGGAAGAAAAAATTCTTGTATGATAAAAACTAAAACATATCATCACCTTGTCATACTTCTCAAACTCATCTCTTTCTTCTTGGCTGCAGTTTCGCCCAATCGGTGACACATTCAGCATCCCACTACGGAACTCTATAAATGTTCCCCTAAAAATTTTCTTTCATAGATTAGGATTAAGAAGCTTGATATAACAATGTGATTAACCACTGAATCTCACTAACCTCTTAATAGGGATATCCAAGTCAGCAATGTAATGAAGAGTAAAATTAATAAATTCCTGCAGAATACCCTCTGTTATTAATGATTCATCAATATTAACAACTCATCAATGTAATGATGGTCTAATGTTTTGAATAGGAATAGAAGTATAGGCCTTACCTTGAGCTTTTCGTCCCCAACGAACGTCTTCAAGCTCTGAAAAGAGGGAAATTCACAACTCATCATGGTGTATTACACAAAATGTTGAATATAGGGCGTTAACCGAATCTATTTGAATACATCTGGTCATGGTGGCAATTTTATTCAATAATGGATTGAGTTTGTGTGGTGTACCTGAGTTCCAATCAGCTGTCCTTGCTTATGAGCCACAAGACCATTCTCAGAAAATACGAAATCATAGTCATTGGTAACTGCAACAGGCAAATAGGGACAGGACATTCAAAACTCAAGATAATAGATCATCTAAGATTTAGGTTTTCTCAAAGATGAGGAAGAAAAAGGAAGTAGGGTATGTAAAATAGAACTGTAACAAACAATAATTATCAGCTTAGATCAGCGCACATAATTCCAACCAATTTTGGAGATTGGAATAGAACACAGAAGAAAGAGAAAAAAAGATGGAATTAATAAGTAATTAGTAATGAAAAGAAAAACTAAAATCAAAGAGATACTTATAGCTAACCTGTCTGGCCAAGTTGCTCAGATATCTTTACGAGATCAGAACCCCCAACAACTCCAACTGTTACAACCTGTGCGACGAAACAATGCAAGATTCAACAACAAAAGCAGACAACTTTAGGAACAGGCTTTTGCATGATGGAGAAAAAAGGCATCAACAAACTAAAAGCATGTAATGTAACAAAAAAAATCCCAAATCACATACCTTGCGTAGGTCTTGCATGAACTTCAACATCTCTGGAGTAACTCCCTAACAATTGAGTAGGCAACAGTAAATAGATGTGATCCAAAGCCAAACAATAAAAAATATCAAATCCACATTTTCTAGTCTCGTTCAGCAAGGAGAAATCACAACATTTAATGATGAGCGGACTGACGAGTAACGTTAGATGACTTAACAGCAATGTTGCCAATTACGGATCATGCAAAATAGCAGCTAGTTCAAATTCTGCTATGCTATAGCGTTATAGCACCACTATATCCATTATTTGGCAACCCTTTGTACTAAATAAAAGATCGTGGAACAATACTGATTTGTTAAAATTCTGCTAGGTATAACGCTACAGCCGTCATTTGACAATACTGCTTAGCAGACAATAGATCTGATATGAATTCAGAACCATATAAAATTGCAGCATTGCTAAATTGATTACAAGAAAATAACTACAGACTAATGGAGTGTCAATATCTGTAGAAGAATGAAATACCTTCCTTGGAGCTGTAAGAGTCCCATCAACATCAAACAAAGCAATCACACCAGGATTCAGGGAAGCCATTATAACTTGTTGTTAATCAAGCACCTAAACCTGCAAAATTTTGAAGCTTTTTCATCAACCTTGAAGCAAAAATGAATTTTAGTACGAAAATGTGATTAGGAAGCAAAAGAATAGAACACCACTGTTCAAGCAACTAAGCAATGAACACTAATGGAGTGTCAAAAACAGAGTGAACAGTTCCAGTACCATAGATTACATAAGAGATCAAATTTCAAAATTTGAAGATACCCATGAGAAAAGAGATAAAAATTGGGGAAAAGGTTGAAACTTTACAAATGCAGAAGTAGAATTGAAATGTAAAAGTTACCTGGGAGGTGAAGGATGAAGAAGATGAATGTTGAATGGGGTTTATATAACAGAAATTGGATGAGATCTGATCAAAGTGGAAGACAAGATTCAAGTGGGACCCAACAAGCGGGAAAAAAACATGTGCCTACGTTGTCAAAAGAAAACGTGAAAGAGAATAAAGAATCAATTTTAGGATATTTAGGGAAAGTTTTCAATTTTGACAGGTTTTTTTCCATGACTGAGGTTGTTTTTCACAAAAGCTTCTAATGGAGTTAACAAGGTTTATGGATTGTAATCCACTTGTTAAATTATTAGAGGTTAAGCTGCATCAACACACCATCATATATTTACCACAAATAATATTCAATGTTTATGTATTTTAAATCAAATGTATCAAAAATTTTACGTACATATCACTCACTTGTTTCATTCAATTCAATATAATATAAGCAATAAAAGCTAGAGAGTCGTGAGAAAAAATTATTATCAAATAATTTATTTTATAGCTACAAAACTTACAACTCTATTTTAGACTGCAAAACTTTTTAGAGACACCTTAAATGTGTATGACACCTCAAAGTGGTGTCTAATTATATTTGTTTTGACACGAAAAATCTATTAGACACATTTTAAACACGCGTCAAGAGATTATATCAACATTTATGGACACTTCTTTTACCATCTTTTGAAACATTTATAACTCTAGATTGAATCTCTTACCATCTTTTGAGACAAATAGTAAAACGACATCTTTTATAATTTTTTTAGGCTCATTATCGTAGGATTAATTAGTTCTTATAAAAGGCATGACTCATTCCTTTATTTTATGATCATTTATCTAAAGATTGCATTATAAAGTGTTCATCTTAGTCTTAGTATTCTTGCGGCGAAGTCATTATCATGACATAACAATAACTTTGTTTTTAGAAGGTTAATATATTCATTTTAATTCTCAACCTTGGTTGTTTTGTTTTTTGAAGAATCTCAACCTTGGTTTTTGTCATGTTAATTATGTACATATACGCATATATGAATAAAAATATGTATGTGGTGTCTCTTGATCATGAATCATATCACAATGTCCTTACATTTTCAATATGTGACGTCTGTGCCAGAATCTATGTTTGATAGTTCTCTATTAACCTTGAAAAAAACCAATTAATAGAGAATAAATAAAATTAAAAAAAATAGAAAAGAGTTTGCTATAATTTTAGACTAGTCTAAAAATAGAGAGCGTATTTGACAAGTGATAAGGTAAGGGAAAGTAATTGTAGCATTTGGAAGGATTTTGAAAAGCCAAAAAAATGTTGCGTGCATTAAGCCAAAGGGAAGTTTGGATGAATCATGACGCTAGTAATAAGCAGTTGCATCTTAACAAGCACTTTTGGCTTTAAGTAGGAAAGCAACTTCTTAGAAACTTCACTTCATTGTCTTGCTTCACACTAAGCCTCCCCTTTTTGCCAGTTTTCTTACAATAGTGGACATTCATATTTCTCACAAATCTGTTGGAAACAAAGATTGTGTGTGTTTGATTTTACAATAAAAAATAGGCTTAATTGATATTTTCACCCCTTAAGTTTTTTTTAGTATTGTTCTGATTCTATAAGTAATAAAAAAGTTAATGTAAGTCCTTTAATTTCACCTTCATTACAACTTTTGGTCCATTCTATTAGTTTTAATAAAAAAAATGTTAACTATTATACATGTGTCATTTTTGTATCGGCTCTGAAAATTCTTATTATCTTTTTTTCTCATCTTCATTAATTAAACCCCAAAATCACAATCATCATAATTTTTCCATCATTATCTTTAAGAATCATATTGCCTAACCCAAAAACATCAACCTTATCTTCTTCCCCTTTCCCCACTCTCCAATTTTCTCTTGCACTAACAATACCACAAGCTTCTCTGTTCCAATTCTCTCTCCTCCATCAATTTTCAATCTTCTTTGTTTCTATTTCAATTTCGTTAAGATTTTAATTTCTTGAATTTTTTTAAGTGTTTTTTTTACACGTATACAACAATTAACGTTTTTTATATTAAAACTAATGGAATGGACCAAAAACCGTAACATAATTGAAATTAAAGGACTTAAACGCACTTTTTAATACTTATGAGACCAAAACGATACTAAAAAAACTTAAGGAGCGAAAATAGCAATTAAGCCTAAAAAATAAGACTATTAAAATTGATTTGTCTTGATAGAATTTAATCTTTGATTATAGCTAGACAAAATGGATTTTGTCTTCAAATCTTAATTTTAACTAGAAGTGTGATAAGCAACAAAAAAACTAGAAGCGGAAGAAAGTAACTTTTGGATTAGATGAAAAGTTTAAGTTTTACATTAAACCTGGTACTTTTAAAGTTTAGAGTAAAATGTTGAAACAAAATGTGTTTAACATTATCCTTTAAGTTTTGATGATAACAAGGTATCAAAAGTGTCAATTAGATATGCTAATATTTGTTCAAGTATGCAGGACCATAGACAAAAATTTAGTGTCTCTTAGAAGCATAGGTTCTGATAGAACAAATGAGAGTAATGGAATCAACAAGAAGGAAGCTTGAAGCAGCTAAAGAAAAGAGGTTTTGAAGACAAGTGGTCCTGAAGCTGACGTCATCAGAAACACTCTTTTCAGAAGCTGGTCACCAGAAGTTGACGTCATCAGAAGCATCTGAAGATCATCAAGAGCTGAAGATCATCTGAAGCTGGAAGACTGAAGAACTTCAAGATGTTGTTCAAATGAATATTAAATCACGCATGTCATTACAGAAGATTGGGAGAATAAAACAACGACTATTTCAAATGAATTTGAAGGCATTGGATGTTTATTCAGTTGAGAACGTTGAAAAAGGACTTTTGTACAAAGTGTACAACCACTATCTCCACTACTCTGTTTTTGTGTCTGCTAGTACAAGAACAACATATGTGCCTGCAACGGTGTTCCTCCAGACTTGGAATGGATTTGAAATTGATCATTCATAGGACAATAACCAAATCAAGGATAAGATCATTGGTGATCTGATCAAGTTTCAAACGACTCTATTTGATGTGCTGGCAATTTCCAACGTATCTTTCACACCTCTATATAAAGGAGTGAAGACCTGCTGTTTGGATACTCAAGACTCATACAACAATTTTATAAGTGCCAAAACTCTACTGAAATTGTTTCACATCAAAAGTTCACTTAAAATTTCTTATCAAAGCTCAAATCTTAGAAATTTTAGAGTCTTAAGAGTCTGTATCTGATTTGCATTGTGAACACCACTGATTGTATATCAAGTGTTCAACCTCAAACAAATTTCTGTGTAATTCTGTTTGAATAGAAGTCTCTTGCAGTTGTGCTTGAACATAGGAAGTCTCTTGATTGTGTTCTTGAGCATATGAAATCTCTTGCAGTTGTGCTTGAGTAATTTGAAGTCTCTTGCTAGTTGTAGCAGTGAGCAGTTGTAATCAGATATTACATT